>ERZ773246.232-NODE-232-length-25313-cov-9.42074_pt1 | contig 25313 bp, 22 predicted proteins | sample MGYA00580519_ERZ773246 | MGnify/ENA primary metagenome ERZ773246 (study PRJEB29015, sample SAMEA2738153) | human oral metagenome | biome: human oral; feature: human-associated habitat; material: saliva | place: China | collected 2246 ...
ATAAAAAAATAAAGCATATAGATTTTTCTCATTAATATTTGAAAAATCTTCTTGGCATACGGTCGACTTTATATTTATATTCACGAATATCTCTATTCTTAAGATCGTATATTAATGAGTTATATAATTCAACCACTTCATCATAGTCATCAGCAGGTACTAGATCTATATTGATATTATCTTTATCAGATTTAATTGCAACTGTATATACATTGCATGCGCACACTGCTTCTCTTAATTCTTTTAACTCACTATTTATAATTTCGATGCAATCTCTCATAATCATCAGCCTCGCTTTAAAACATATAAAAAACATATAATAAGTTTCAACACCGTAAACTCTAAGTACTGTTGCAACTACAATTGATGAAAGAACTGCCTGCAAATTTGTAGAGTTTCAATACCGTAAACGGTAAGTACTGTTGCAACATGGCATGTACGAAGAGCTATTAAAAGAGTTGCTTGCTGTTTCAATACCGTAAACGGTAAGTACTGTTGCAACTCTATGTTTTGAGTGCGTCAAACTTTTCGATTTATTAAGTTTCAATACCGTAAACGGTAAGTACTGTTGCAACTGTCAATATGTTGTGTAGGAGTATTTTATTATTATTCATGAGTTTCAATACCGTAAACGGTAAGTACTGTTGCAACACCCAATGTATCTCTGCACAGAGCATTCGTATCGTAAGTTTCAATACCGTAAACGGTAAGTACTGTTGCAACCAAAGTGGTTTAGAATATATTGCTAAAAGACCGATAGTTTCAATACCGTAAACGGTAAGTACTGTTGCAACTTCGGCAATTTCTTTTTTAATTATAGTATATTTAGACCAGGTTTCAATACCGTAAACGGTAAGTACTGTTGCAACTCCTGTACAAAAACAGGATCTACGCCGATGCGAGATATGAGTTTCAATACCGTAAACGGTAAGTACTGTTGCAACACATTGATGGTGGTGTACTTGAAGAAGGACAAGCAGTGTTTCAATACCGTAAACGGTAAGTACTGTTGCAACTTTAAAATTAAAGAAAGCTGTTGAACAAGCAGCAAAGGTTTCAATACCGTAAACGGTAAGTACTGTTGCAACTTTATAGTCATACAGCTGGACTTGGTAACTGAACCTGTTTCAATACCGTAAACGGTAAGTACTGTTGCAACGATGCTCAAATCGGTATAAGCTTCACCAAAAATATTGTCGAGTTTCAATACCGTAAACGGTAAGTACTGTTGCAACTATTTTCAACTGTAGGAGCTTCATCTTTGATAATTTCAGTTTCAATACCGTAAACGGTAAGTACTGTTGCAACCCTACTATTAATGGATCGTATGAATTATTCATTAGAGAGTTTCAATACCGTAAACGGTAAGTACTGTTGCAACAAAATACTAATGTTACTTCTACTGTTTATACAGTAGAGTTTCAATACCGTAAACGGTAAGTACTGTTGCAACGGAAACACCACTTCAGCGTAGTTCAAACCATTTTGTTTGGTTTCAATACCGTAAACGGTAAGTACTGTTGCAACTATCGTAGTATTTTGTGTCATTGCAAGTATTATTTGCAATTTAGTGTTTCAATACCGTAAACGGTAAGTACTGTTGCAACTAGTTAATTAAAATTAATAATGTAGCCGTAAAACTGACGTTTCAATACCGTAAACGGTAAGTACTGTTGCAACCTTGACGAATTAAAAATGATTCCTATCAGTGGCTTTATTTGCGTTTCAATACCGTAAACGGTAAGTACTGTTGCAACATATGGAGGAAACTATTATGATGAAAAAAGTTGAAGTTTCAATACCGTAAACGGTAAGTACTGTTGCAACTGCAGACATTTACTTAGAAAGATGCTTCCAAATTGTTGGAGGCGTTTCAATACCGTAAACGGTAAGTACTGTTGCAACTCGTCTACTTCGACTGGTTTGGCTGCTTCGATTTTAAGTTTCAATACCGTAAACGGTAAGTACTGTTGCAACCTACGCTTACGCGTTCGCGTCACTGTAGACGAATACTCAACTGTTTCAATACCGTAAACGGTAAGTACTGTTGCAACTATCCAGTGCATTTTGTAATATATAAGTACTTACATTAGTTTCAATACCGTAAACGGTAAGTACTGTTGCAACAGCATACCTTACAAAGCCAGTATTCATGGGGCTTAAAAATAGGTTTTGGAAAACCTCACACCGTAAACGGTCAAAACATGCTCCCATTTGATCCACAAGGCCTATGGATGTAGGTAAATACTGGAAGAAAATGATTTTTCTTAAGATACAGTTATTATAAGGGTTTATTGATTTTACGTCAATAATTTAATTCATTTTCCTTTCATTTATTTTAAGAGATTCTATTACAGTAATAAACAGACTTCTTTACTATGCAAACTTCATAACTAATATAGCAAAATGAAAATAGATTAAGCCCACCAGCTAAAGCATCATGGCATCCGCCACAAAGGCGGTTCCGATCAAAGGGTCTGTGTATTGTATACCGTTACGCTGTAACGATATGGGTCGCGGAGGTAACGACCATGCTACATGATGCTCTAACTCGTAGGCTTAACTTGTGATTTCATTATACGTAGCTTTCACCTAAGGGGATAGTCAAAAAAACTAGGAACTAAAAAGCAACCTGCTGCATATCAAAATCGATAACCAGCAGGTTGCTTTAATTGGAAGATACTATATATCTAGACCTATGGAAAACCCAAATAGGCTTATCCATAATCTCTAGACTAATAAGCCGTTATTTCGTATGCAATGTGACCCTCACTTGCCCCAAACCTTGACTAGACAATCGACCTACACCACAGTGTTGACCAAAGGTTAACAGAATAGTGATGAGTTGACGCTCTTCGTCATTTAGTTTGGACAAATTGAATGTAAAGCCACCCACAAATCCGGTAATGCCTCGATCACGACCAAAATACACTCGTTTAGTTTGCCCTTTCCAATCGGTTAAAACGATGCGTTCACACAGTTCTTTGATACGTGCTTTATCCAAGGTTTGGTCCTCATCGCCAGCATTCCACTTATCCACTATGGATGCAAAGATAAGCTCCGCCGTAGGGAATGTAATGTCTCCGTAAGTGCCATTAAACGATGTAGGCGTAACAAAATCGATTTCCACCCGTTTCGTAGGCTTAGCCACAAGGCAACGCTCTACCAATATCAAAGTATTCTCCGCTGATAAAGGGAGATCAAAGGGTGCATCATATTGCACATCTACAGCCATCGCCTCAAGTGGTCCAATTTGTAAGGATAGTGGCTGTGATATCTCTTCGAGAATATACCACAACTGACGATGCCACACATGGATTTGTAAGTAAACCACATCCCCTTTTTGAATTGTAGCATCACGGCGTTTTCTGCCATATTGCAAGGATACAGTAAATGGTTTGATGCCCGATAAGTCATGCCAATACGTACCTGCTACTTCATCAATAGAACCGATAAGAGAAAATACCGCCGCATGGAGGAATCGTCCTGGAAATTCAGGAAGTTTGAATGAGTTCTTAGCCTTAAGGGCTAATGTTACAGTACCTAACATTATTTAGACCACTTTTCGATGAAGGATTTCGGCATATCGAGTTTACTGCGATATTTAATGCGTTCATCCATCTTGTTATTCTTAATAGTCATCATGGATATACCTTCGTTCCAGTTCTTAGCCGCATTAGGACCATTGGCAATATTCCAATCCATCATCATATACAAATCGTCGAGCATTGCATTGTACGCGGGTTTATCGGTACCGAGCACATCATCGCGATAGGTTGTAAACGCTTGTACATAGTGCTTGCTATCCGTTGTGCTTTTACCGGTATTCCATGCCCCATCAGCAAACAAAACGGCGTAACGGCTATTGTTATCAAAAATCGTTACCTCTGTATCAAGTTTAACACTGCCGAAACCGATGGATTTCCCCATACCGAGTTTGTAATATGTCCGACGTTGGCCACCGGAATATTGATCTAAATTAAAGGACATAAGCAACGCACCAAGTTCTACATCACTAAGACGTTCAAAATGGATGCGACTGGTGAAAGTAACCCCTCTATCCACAGGACGGATTTTACGTGTGCCTTTAATCTCTTTTTCTTCGGCTGTACGCGTCCAGTCCTTCGCCTTTGCAAGTGGTTGATGCCAATACATCTTATACCCACGTAAGGACGCATGTTCATGCCCCCAATGATTATACGTATTATGGTCATCCACATTTTGTTCCAAATAAAGTTGGAACGATGTTGGGTTTGGTCCCATCAATGGATGAGGATAATCGGATGGGCACATCTTTAACGTCCCTTGCACATGTGCATCGGAGAAGGACACACGACCAGCCCAGTTATCTCCGTAACCAAAAACGCTATCGCACAAATCTACGCCATTATTATGTTGTTCCAAGGAATTTGGCAAATGATCACTAATCTTCAAATCGTAGGCAATACGATAGAAACGACCATGACCAAAATGTTCAACGAGGCCATCCTTTTCCGTAAAGAAACAAGGCACAACGAATTTTACATCCGTAGAATGGGTGTACTCTTTTGCCGCTTCGCCGGATTTACCCGTTTTCTTATCTAGTAAATCTAATGTGCCGCGGTTCTTGTCATCTGCGTAGCTTTCAATACAAGATTGAGGAATTGGAATGCGTTTATCAAAATTGCCAGGCTTGGTAATGCGCATGTAGGATTTTTTAGAGCGCATAGGACCGGTATGAATGTTTACATACGTATTCATCCAATCGATAGACGCCTTATCCTTCTTAAGTTCCATGCCATCATTATCCATATAAGAGCATTTTTTAGACTCGCTAGGAACGGCGAAATAATCATTATTTACAGTTTGAATGATGAAACCAGGTGTCGCCTTAGTAGCCGCCTTGTATTCGCCCTTACCATTTTTCTCCATACCCACCATGCGTTCCGCATAATATTCCTTGAGAGATTTAATGGCACTCGCAAAATCACGGAAATAGAGGTATCTATCTTCAAAATCGCCCAATCCTGTACCGCGTTGGTACGGTCTAAAGCTACTAGCCGTTACGATTTTAAAGATTTCTTTTACCATGCCCTTAAGGCTAGATCCTGGGATGGTTGGGTTATTTTGACCACCGTAGAATTCGAGAGGCGTTGTATCCTCTTGTTTCGATGGACCACCGATGAATAATGGTGTTTCCGTCGTAATAGTGAGGTCAATATATCCAGTATGTGTACCCGTTTGCGTAACATGGTCGCGGTATGCATCCATAACATCCTTTGTAACACCTTCAAAATTCCCATCATAGAATTCAGCAGGAATCACGTGGCTAGGCAAGCGCACGAAATTGTACGATGCGCTGGCAGGTGTAGACGGATATTTGCTATTACCATTGCTTCTAGCCCCGCTATTACCATAGGAATTATTATAACCACCGGAACGACCTTGTCCACCACGGCCACCGCCACGCGGTTCCGTCGCCTTTTTAATATCAAAATCCGGACCATTTACACGTTGAAAGAAGGCGGCACTAGCCGCATGTTTATTCTTTGCTTTCTTAGCCATACTACGCCTCCTTGTCTACGATGCTCACATACCGGTAATCGGTATAGCTCGCTTGATGGTTATCTAAAAGTCCAATGTAATTACGCGTTGTTAAATAGCAATACTGTTTCGTTGCTGTTACAGGGATGATTTGTGAAAGCTTACGCCCGGTGTCAACTAAATGGGTAAATCCGTCAATATTATGCAATTGTGCATAGCCCGCATCATTTTCACCAATCATACGAGATGTGGAATCCACGTAGGATACGCTTTCACCAGATGCATCAGAGATGTAGCGATATACTACGGAGCCATTTTGAACGGTGATGCGCAATTCTTCTGTATCGTTAAAGATGCGCATATCTTGCAAATAGGCATTTTCAATGGCATTGGAACCATCGGAAAATTGGAATGCACCGTTCTTGTAATAGCCCCATTTTACTTCGTGTACAGACCAGATAACGACGAGGCCATCGTGTTGCATATGTTCCTTCGCAACAGAAGCGATGTTCACATCTGCTAGGGCTCCACAGGTGCCGCTAGTTTTCGTATATACGCCTTCATGGCGTTGTAATTCTTTACTCATGGCAACCTCCTTAGCCGTTTACAGTTTCTTTAATGCATTGTTGCAACGCAATCACTAGGTTTTCAAGATGAGCTGCCTCGCCAGCAGTTACCTTGCCGTTGCCGTCGATGGTGTAGCTTTCACCATGATACTGAACGGTAACAGATTCGCCTTGCACACGACCATAACCGATTGTACGGTTCGCGCCCAATGTAACTTGACCCGTCATAAGATCCTTCACGAGTAACATCACAAAGCCAGCCTCTGCATCATTGCAGTTTTTAACAGTCATACGCAATGGGAACGTCACCGCATCACCCTTAGTATTGCGCACCGGATGGTCTTGGAACAAGGCGCCATTCATGGCACCACCGGTGAAACGATCCACGCGGATACGAGGTTGTTCCTCTTGATTGAACTGTTTATTAAAGTAGATTTCATCTACCATGACACGGCCCTTACGGCTATCCTTATCGTCATCATTACTATAGCCAAAGAGCATATTAACGAGCTCATCATTCGCTCCGAGAGCTTGAAGAATGCGACCACATTGGTGACGCAATACACCTTTGACAGATGTACCAGGAACGAAAAGCGCTACGGATTTGTCTTCCCATGCTTCTTCAAAGATGGATTTGATAAGCACCGTATCTTCTAAATAAGCATCCATGTTGATAACTAAATCGCGGTCAGCTACGAGAGCTTGTTTAGGAATGGCTACGGAAGCACCAGATTTGCCAGTTAACCACGCTTTCACATGGTCTGGTTTCGTAAAATCATAGTGTTCTAAGGCAATATCCTTACAAGCAACACGGCCGAAGCCATTCACCGTACGAGCGCCGATAGCGATACCGTGTTGCAGAGCATTCGCCAAGGCAGCGAGGGCCTTTTCAATTTTCGCGCCTTGTTGTTCGTGGCAACGACGGATGACACAATCAATACGCAATTGGCCGGTAGCACCGGATTCAATAACCTCAAAATCATATTTAGCGCCATCTACGGTAACGCCACGCACATCATCGATGCGAATGCCATCGCGTACGACGATATTCGTATTCTCTAAAGGAATGTCGTTGATTTGTAGTGCACTTTGAGTTCCCTTATCATCGATGGATCCAAATAGCACCAATTCCGCATCAGGTACAAGACCTTGCAAGGCTTGACGCAATACGCCGGCCAAGGATGTGCCAGGAATGAATGGTTGCCCATCATGGTAAGTCACCACGATATCATCAACCGTATCGTTTAATATATCATTGCTCACGCCAGCGCGAATAATAAGCGGGCTCGTGAGTTTGACAGTACCATTCAGAGTGTACCGCCCTATAATACTTGCAGAGTTTAACATACGACGGTCCTCCTTACTTAACTTTTCTAATATGTCTAAAGAAATACAACCAATATTCGTAAGCCACCGTATCAGCTAGTTTCGCTGTATCGAGGCCCGCCATATCGATTAGTTCTGTTGGAATCTCGTAATAGGAACCACTCGTACCGGATTTAGCTAAGCACGCATTCACTAACAAGTTCGCATCAAAATCGATGATATAATCCATCAAGTTAACACGTTTCGTTTCACTGCGTGTGTACGCATGTTCCAATTGGAATTCACGCAAATTCTTTTCAAGCACCTTCTTATCGGCCTTAGTTCGGGCTACAAAGTCTTGCAATTGACGATGACCTGTGGCATGTTCTGTACCGAGTTCCGCCAACAACACAGAGGCGAAATGCTTGGAGATACCACGGGCATCCATGGTGCGTTTAATATAGGTATCCACATCGTGAGCGGCATGCAACCGTGCATTCAAGATGATTTGTTTTTCCAATACCTTCTTCGCAATGCGGTGCGTTGGTTCGTGTAAGGATGTAAGTGTTTCTGCTTTCGCCTTACCTAATGGCACCATCGTACCTTCCAATGGTGTCCAAATACGACCTTGACCATACCCTTCTTGCACGCGACCGCCCATACCGTTATATAAGATATGTTGCAATGCGGCTATATCATCAGCAGACCAGCCGGAGGCTTTCACCAATTCCACTACACTACCTGCAGAAGCAGCAGATTCAGCACTGCTACGAACGCCCCAGATGCTATTGAAGTTTTGTTCCTCTTGGTACGATGCGAACACACCGCCGATGGTGATGTCGGAACCAATAGATGCTACCGCACGACCCACTACATCGTGAAGGGATTCCGTGCCAAGTAACAATGGCGTATGCAAACGTACATATACGGAATTGCCTTTACTAGTTGCCATTGGCACAGGCGTAATATCGCCAATCGTAACGGTACAGTGACCGTATTCCGTACGGCGAGAACGACCGATATGGCAATCCAAATCCTTAGGGAATTCGCGAACGAAGGATTCCAAAGCCTCTTTAGGACCTACCACGGATCCAACGAATACTTGATTTGGTTCTAAATATTCATAGTTAAAAACTGTACGGCCATCACTGCTACGGCCTTGTACACGTTCTTGTTCAGATGAGCGAGACATGTGCAATTTGATTGCTGTTTCCACAGAAACCGGGCTGCACTCTGTACCGTCTAGTACGATAAATCCCTTTACGCCTTTAAAGCCAAGTAGATTTTGTTTTTCTGGTACATCGTATTCTTGTTTTGCATAAAATGAATCGACCACCGTATTAGATAAAAACTTGGTTTCTTTAGCGGCATTCTTATTTTTTTGCAAGCTCAATGGCGCAGGGAATGATGTACCCTTCACCGTATCTTTATAGGCAGACACGAAACGTAAATCGCCGTAGAACAAATCCATAAAGTCCTTATTCATATGCGCTGTTTTGCCAAGGTTATGAGATTTAATAAACTGAGTGGCAAATAGGCCGCGCAAGATGCGTCCGTCAATGGATCCGCGCGTAGCGGTCAACACGCCTGCCGTAGAAGAATTGGCAATGAGCGTTGGGGATTGTATAGTGACCGTAATATTTACTTGTTCCATAGTGTACCCCCTATTGTATCTACATCAAATGCTTTGTCATCGATTTTACATACCACTTGACCGAACCCACGGTTTCGCTTACCACCGATGGCCGTCATGTTGCGAACGGCGCAGCTCAAAATGTAGCGATCTGTATCCGTCATGTCCTCTACATCGATGTGGCCCTTAAAGGTAAGGCCTTTGTTAAGCACGCGAGAGTTGTGCAAGGTCCCTTCCATAGCGGTTCCTGTCGTTTGATTGATGGATGTGTAATACCGCATGGATGTGTATTCTTCGAGAACGCGGTCCTTCGTAAATACCGTTGGGTATTGTTCCTCTAGTTGCGCCAACTCACGAGATACCACATCATAATCAGCAATGGTCAAATTTGAGATGGACAATCTAGGTTCATCCGTAACGCCTTCTAGACGGTTGAATAGGACTTTCACATCGTCCGTCGTGAACGCCGTCATCTTAGCGGTTTCCATCATTTCCGCCACCTCGAGGGCACTTTCATATAACACACCGCGCACCCGTTTCGCCGGAATGAAAGGAATTCCGTAACGGTCATGAACGATGGTGCTGTCCGTATTCACGTCGCCTTGGCCGGACATCAGCATGGTTGGCGACAATAATTGTATGGTTAATGTGTACATATACTTACTCCAATCCAGGCAATACATAATCCATCAATTCAATGGCATCCGTATACGGCGTACGCATGTGGCCGTCAATCTTAGCCCATAGTTTGTCTGTGAAAGCGTCCCAGCCGGCTACATTTGGCAATGATGCCCCTGTATTGCGCAATTGTTCAAGGAATACGGTCCACATATGTTCATTATCTTGCAATACGGAACGCAATTCCTTCACCTTATTATGAGCCATCACCTTGCCGGCGTTAAATTGTGCTGTACAATCCAATACTTGAGGCAAACCTTCTATATCACCAGAGGCTACGGATTCTGTACGACCGTAGACACGGTATGGACCAAAGTGCATATTGCCTGTTAAGCTGCTGTATTCATTAGCAAAAAATTGTTCCAATGTTGGCGCTGTTTCGCCGTGCAAGAAAGCAAAGTCCATCCAGCAGGATTCTGGAATGGTATGGGATTCGTTGTATGCACGCATCTTGGATTTAGCGCTATCGCAGAGCTGTTCCGCCATTTCATAGCCTCTAAAGAATGGGTACGATGTAGGAATGACCGCAATACCGGCACAAGATGCAATGGACATGCCATCCGCATCACTCAACAATTGTTGCATCAAGAATTGTGACGTTTGCACCGCAATACGAGCATTACAGATGAATGTAATATCGTCACCGCCTACGATGATAGGGCGAATTGGCATCATGTTCAGTTTCAATTCCAATTCTGCATCTAGCACATCATAATGATCGATAATCCATTCTACTGTGGTCTTAAAGCTAGCCAATGTTTTTTCATGAACACGTTTGGACAAAGCGCTGCGTTCTTCCAATGTTTTGCAGGCTCTGAAATGAGCACCCATATTGTTACCGTCAATATGAACGATAGCAATGTCGTTAATGCCCGTTTTGCTATTGTCTGTCGATTGGTTTTGACCCAAATCTTCTAGTTCAGATGGGAATACCCAGTCCGTATCTTCTGTACCGAATAGGTCGAGGCTCAATCGTTTATTCGCTGCATCAAAAGCGTTGAATTTAGCAGAAAAGGATGTCGCCACAAGGCGTTTTTCGCCTATTTGCTCCGTTGTATCCGCCACATCACCGCTAAAATCACAAATCGTCGTCAAGCCCGTATTGGCTGGTGTCACAATCGGATGTAGGGTGTATTGATTGGTCTTTAATTGTGAATACAATACGCCTAAATCACTAGAGAATTTGTCTTTATCAAGGGAAATGGTTCCCGATGTAGCACCCACCTTGAGGGATGGATATTTCGTCAACACGAGAGTGGTAAACTGTTTGATAATATCCGCAACGAGTGCTTCATGAGCTTCGTCAATCAACACCAATGCATTACCGCCGCCGATATACGCCACATACACAGGGGTTGGCAATGCCGCAAGGCTTTCACCACGGCTTAGCCAAGACGTCGTATCCGCCGCTACTCCGATATTTTTAATGACCTCATCGCACAACACATTCTCAAATAATCGGTCCACAATATACGAAGCCCCTACGTTGGCCTTCAATTTATTGTTCGCGAAGATGTACTTTTGAATGGACTGCACATCAAACAAAATCGCATTTACTTGCATAGGCTCACTCCTTACCTATAAAACACAACACGGATTAGCGACAATACTCGCGGAACTGAACGAACTGAAAGTTCACGATTTTCTCGTTCACCCCATCCCCATAGGATTCCTCGACCACCCGTTCACTGGTGGCTGCCACAACGGTAATCCCGACGGCGAGCAATCGTTCCACTAAGGCGTGACAATAAATGAATTCCCCTTGGCAGAGCACCGCCGTTGGATGCAAGGCGATGATGCGCGCTGCATATTCTTGCGCCAACTGACTAATCTCTGCCGAAGATGCCATCGGATCAATCTGAGGGAATGGCATGTCAATAATGACCCCATATTGATGCCCTGCATCGAGCTGTGCATCCGACCAATACTGGGACGGATGATTCGTATGGTTGATAAACATGTAACCCCTCTTTCATGAAATGCGATATGCTAAACTTCATTTATACTTCATCTTAAATAATAGCAAATACTGAGAAAAAAATCACTTATAATCATGCACTTTATGAAAGTTTTATGATTATACAATATATACTATCTATTTCTACATACTTTAAGTGGTTACAAAAACTCCTTTACCTCTGGTTCTTGAACCGGATCATGACCGATATCCTTTAGAAAGGAAATAAAATACTGTATTTCTTGTTGGATCCATTGACGTGGCGTAACACCAGCCAACCGCGTTGCGGCATGTGTCATGTAGTGTTCATACGTCTTTACCCACCCTTTATTGGAATCCCGTGCTAAGAAACAACCTCGTTCAGATATATCGAAATTATCGAGATTCATCATGCGACGATTGAATACCTTCAAAATGAATCTATCGATAATCTCTTGTCGCAATAAATCCATCACATCGTATACAAGGCTATCTTTTCTATCATTCGTACTGTGTAATACACCGATGCGAACATCAAGTCCGGTAGATACTAGGTAGGCGCGCACCTCCCGTTCCAAAAATGAATAGCCATAGCTGAGCAAAGCATTAACAGGGTCCGTACTAGGGTGGCGTTTACGCCCTGGAAAGGTCCACGGTTCAGATAATATGGCGTGCCATACGGAAAAATAGGTTCGTGATGCTAGCCCTTCTATACCGCGCAACGCATCTACGGTCTTGGTCCTATCCACACGTTTTACCAAGGCCTGCATGGTATGACGTATCGATTCATAATTCGGAATGTGTCGCGTTTTATTGTATTGATCAAGAATGGCTAATTGGGCTTTCACCTTACGAAATACGATATACCGAGATGCCATGATGGCGAAATCGGGGTTCGTAAAATGATTCACTTGCCACAATAATTTTCTAAGCGACGTATGCTCATCACCGAGGATGCCCATGAGTTCATACTTGTGGTCCACAAATTGTATGAGTGACCCTTGCTCAACCAAGGAGAACATAACCTGCGTTGAAATTTGCACCGTCCGTCCCACTACGAGATTATTTACGTTCGCCATAGGTAGCTGGCGCAGGACCTCATGATTTTGTTCTAGTACTAACAATCCGCCATCTTGCTTAATCGATATGCCTGGCGTCATAACATATACGGTCTCAATCATATCTACACCTCCTATACATACTCACTGTTAAATCATAATAACCTGTTCTTCGCGCACAGGAAGGTTCTCATCGTTGCACCATATAGGGTTCTTTGCCGTAGCCGATATGGAAACAATTAGCAGTCGCTTAGTCTCATCATTTCTAGTGAGGATTTCTAAGTTCTTGATAATCGTCTCCACCCGCACATGTGCATGTACACAGAGGAACACGCTGTACTGCACGCGGTAGCAAAATGATTCTAAATACTTAACTACCTTATTCCGGATTTTCGTATTCGAAAGGTCATAGGAAATTAAATATTGCATACAAACCTCCCCATTGTAGTGCTAACGCACTACTTATCGTCTTGCAGCATCTTCACAATTATGTATAGTATCCATATCCAACCAATAATAGCTAATATGCCAGTCATAATACTCGCCTCCTATTTACACAACCATTTTTGATTCTGGTGGATCACCATATACATTTGTATCACGGTCACCAGGCATGAGCGATAACCCTATTTTCACAAGTATCATAATCTTGGCCAATGTCGGTGTAAATATGGCCACGAAAGCAGCTATAACGTATATAAAGGCTAAAAAGGTAGGTCCATTTAGATCATGAATACGACGCGAAGCTAAGGCTAGCTCACGACCGATGGCAAAGATGATAATAGCCCAACCGAGAACCCATAATGCTTTCGTTATATAGTCAAAGCTCATTAGAACAGCACCTATATAGCCTAGACCATAGAGGGTAAGTAAATTCATGACATAGGATCTGCGATTCATGCGCCCTGATAAATACATCATTTCCTTTAGTTCTTGCGTTACATTAGACATACTGTACCTCACTTTTTTCCGCTCAATGATTTAGCGATTACAATTAAAACAGCCCAACAAATCAACATTTCAATACTCATCAAGACTAATACCTCCCGTCATTTCCATCTCTTTTGTTGCACTCATTATACGAACCTTTGTGAAAGCTAGATAATCAGAAAAACTAGGAATTAATAGTCTCTGTATTAGTCCTTTTAACAACATGAGCCCCATATAGATACATACTGCAGCATCTATATGGGGCTCATCTATGTTCGATTTCATCATTATAATAAATCATCAAATCCATCTAAACATAATATTTTGATTAGCAATGCGATTAGCCAGTCCATTATGTTATCCTCCGTTATCATCTACGAAACTGAGAAAGGCATCTGAGCCCATTGGAATCAACTCCTAACATCTGCAACTCTGTAATCTCTTTTGTTACTGTCAGTATAGCGGATGTAAAGAGATATAACGATTCAAAAAAACTAGGAATTAAAAAAGCGCCTTTCGGCGCAATTATAGTATAACGAACAAAACGGTCTATACCAAAGCTCATGGTATAGGCCGTTTTTTACACTTTACATTTTCTATACATATCAACTATTTAGACGTTTTATTGTCGAGCCAAACCAACTATACAAACGCTTATGTCTACATATGCGTTTGTAGTAATCATCAATATCTAGAAGCTGATCAGCCGGACAATCGATGCGAATCCCGTTTTGAATAGGTGTCACAATGCCACCAAATTCAGATTGTATTTTTTGCGTTAAGCAATCAATGATTTTCTGATCAGAATTTTTGATTTCTATTATAGCCATTATTAGAATTTCCTCATGCCAAAATAAGTAAAATCAGTAGATATGTTACAACTAAGGAAGATAATAAAAAAGTGATTACCAATAATAACAGCGTTTCAATACCGCAAGCGATAAGTACTATTGCAATTTAAATAAAGATGGAACATGCCCTACAGAGGGTTGTATGTTTCAATACCGCAAGCGGTAAGTACTATTGCAATTCTGAGTTCTTTAAGATGAGCCAAGGCGAATCTGACCAGTTTCAATACTGCAAGCGGTAGGTACTATTGCAATAATCAAAAATGGTAAAAAAGTAGTTATTAAAGAAAGAGTAGTTTCAATACCGCAAGCGGTAGGTACTATTGCAATTCTGCACGTGGTACAGGCGTAGTAGAGGCTCATTCGTTTCAATACCGCAAGCGGTAAGTACTATTGCAATAATCAAAAACGGTAAAAAAGTAGTTATTAAAGAAAGAGTAGTTTCAATACCACAAGCGGTAGGTACTATTGCAATCGAGGTTCAAGGCGGTGGTTACTGTAGCAATATCGCTGAAAAGTTTCAATACCGCAAGCGATAAGCACTATTGCAATGAAGAAAGGGCGTGAAATCAAATCTGTGGCATTAATGCTGTTTCAATACCGCAAGCGGTAAGCACTATTGCAATTGGGTAACAGTTGATGTATTATCCACTGATGAAAAATCTTTGTTAGGTTTCAATACCGCAAGCGGTAAGCACTATTGCAATGAGGATCTTGGCGCCCTCCAGCAATTTGAAAGTGCGAAGTTTCAATACCGCAAGCGGTAAGCACTATTGCAATTTCGCCCTTAATAATAAAGGCATAGAAGGCATATTTCGTTTCAATACCGCAAGCGGTAAGCACTATTGCAATTCAAAGGAGGGGGGGCGAACTTTGGTCGATAGGCCATATATATAGTTTCAATACCGCAAGCGGTAAGCACTATTGCAATTAGTGACGGGCGCAAGCTTCAAGTATCTTTCCACACTTGTTTCAATACCGCAAGCGGTAAGCACTATTGCAATATTTGAAAGCTGTAGAGAAAAATTCGAGGCTCGTGTGCAAGTTTCAATACCGCAAGCGGTAAGCACTATTGCAATATGACAATTATCATCCATCTCAAAGCAATTTCTATGAGTTTCAATACCGCAAGCGGTAAGCACTATTGCAATGGCATTGAACAAGCGAAGGTGTGGATGCGTGAGAATGACGCACCAGTTTCAATACCGCAAGCGGTAAGCACTATTGCAATGGTAATCCTTCTGGTCGTTTACTCGCCATTACTGATGGTTTCAATACCGCAAGCGGTAAGCACTATTGCAATTTACGAGAAATCATTAAAACTAACCGGTCAAATATGCCTGTTTCAATACCGCAAGCGGTAAGCACTATTGCAATGCACAAGAATTTGATGCCAAAATTAATCAATGTCGTAGAGGTTTCAATACCGCAAGCGGTAAGCACTATTGCAATTCGCTCACTGTGTATTCATAGGTTTTAGATACGATAAGTTTCAATACCGCAAGCGGTAAGCACTATTGCAATTTACAAATCTTAGATGTTCATATCTTATTAGCCCGACCGTTTCAATACCGCAAGCGGTAAGCACTATTGCAATTAGCGAAGGCGGGACAAAGAACTGCATCGACTATGCTAGTTTCAATACCGCAAGCGGTAAGCACTATTGCAATCAACTACTTCGGAACCGAATGTAGCCACGATATCACAGTTTCAATACCGCAAGCGGTAAGCACTATTGCAATGGCATAAGAAACCTTCGGCGTAACAGCCGTAAATCTTCAATGTTTCAATACCGCAAGCGGTAAGCACTATTGCAATTCAGCAAATGGTCGCGAAATTGATTTAGATCTTTCGTTTCAATACCGCAAGCGGTAAGCACTATTGCAATTGCATATGTAGTTGGCATTCCTGATGGCATGTATGTAATTAGTTTCAATACCGCAAGCGGTAAGCACTATTGCAATAGCAGGCCTTATAAAGTCAGTATTCATGGGGCTTAAAAATAGGTTTTGGAAAACCTCACACCGTAAACGGTCAAAACGCGCTCACATTTGATCCACAAGGCCTATGGATATAGGTAAATACTGGAAGAAAATGTTTTTTCTTAAGATACAGTCATTATAAGGGTTTCTAGATTTAACGTCAATATGTTATTTCATTTTCTTTTCACATTAAAATTTCAAATAAGCAGACAGTCATTAGGATTATGCCGATTTTTAAAACTTTTACAGGACTAGAAAATGATTCCCCCCATAAAAATGACCTATCCACAATAATACATGGATAGGTCTATATTATGTTCACTATAATTCAAAATAATCAGCCACCGTTAAATGACAGAAACGTCCTCGCTAGTATCGTCAGCACGATGAATAGAGTCAATATCCACGGCTTGCCAGCCCCAACTATTCTTTTTCTTATTAAAGGAGCGGATAGCGGTCAACGAAACGACGTCACCGTTCATCAATTGATGTTGTTCTACCAATTGTTTATCGATAAATACATTATGTTTCACTGTGAAAGCCATACCTAATCCGATAACCCTAATTTTTTCGCCAAATTGTTTGATAAGGGTAGTTGGTGCCTCTTGGTCGGTAATTTCACAGGATACGGCTTGGAATCCCATAGTCCCATCAGGGCGTTCATAGGTGGTATAGATAACAGACACTACGTCCATTTCATGAATGGATGCCCCATCATCATAATGATAGGTAAGCAATTTATCTCCTTCAGCTACGATAAATGCCTTGTGTGCTTTTTCAGAAATGTAATTAACTACACCAATGGCAGTTGGTAAGAATGTATTAAGCAACTTCGCTGCGGCCAAGCTATGATCCTTATAAAATCCTGCATCAACAGCCGTGCTATCCGGCACATACCAGCTAGCATGCATATATTGATTGAGGGCTTCGCCTATTTTATGGCCTTCCTTCGTGCGATATGCATGCAACGCTTGGATTTCAGCACTCGCCACATCATACTGACCTAACGCCACCAATTCTTGAATAAGGCCCAGTTTAGCACGCCCATTAAATTGTAAATCACATTGGTGCGTGAGCGACTTAGCATAACAAGATAATGCCATATCATGATCACTCGCCATAGTTTCTGCCAAACCATTCCAAAGCCAGAACGAACTGGGCTTAGATTGTAATAGGTGAAGAATGATATCTCGTGCTTTATCAGCTTCACCCACTAATAGGTATGCCTTTGCCAAGGACCATTGTAAGAAGAATGTATTTTCCGTCAAGGAACGCATCCGTTCTTCCGTGATATCACACAAATGATGAATAATATCCTTGTCTACATACCGATTGAGACTATCCAAGGATTTTTTAAGGACCCGCATCACCAAGGATGGCCATTCGTGATGTTTTCCATCGCTGCCCACATACGGTGCCACTTGATAATCGCACTCTTCAAGTTTATCAAAATCCATTTGTAGTGCGTAATTATACAATGCGATGTGACCTTCCACATTATCGATGGCCAATACCGTACCCCAAATACAGCGTAATAATGATACCTCTTGTGAAATCTCTAACGAGAATAGTTCATCCAAACATCCTGTCACATGTTGGATGTTAATAGGTGCCTCCTTTGCCTTTTGCTGTAGGATTTTATATAGACACCATGCATAAGAGCGTTTTACTGTCACATCATCAGGAAACTCTGCATACAAAGCCTTCGCTTTTTCGGTAGCTTCTTGGAGGTTTCCTCTATCCTTAAGCTGTTTAATAGCAGATAATTCCTTCATAGCGGGGCTACCAATGCGCAATGCGTATAACGTTTGTTTAAACAAGACCTCATCCGCTTCATCAATGGCCAGTTTTTGTAGCTCCCCTTGATAGAGCTCTACATCTGCTTCGTCATGCATAGCATTAGCTCGTTTGATGAGATCAATCAAGCACCACGCACAAGCACGGATATCCCATGGCCCCGGATCTGGTTTCTCCATCAAGGTTTTCGCCATCGTATAGGCACGGTCGAGGTTCCCCGCTCGACGCGCCTCGAATACATCCTTGCTGGTAACTAGGTTTTCACCAATAACCCCATCATCATTGATAGGCATCCCATTGTACATCGTCATGTTCTTGTCATCGCTCATACCCACTAATTCTTCGTCCGTTACGTTCCAATTTGTAAATGCCATATAATCCTCCTCGGGAATAGATTCCCTTATCCATCACTAATTCCTTGTTCTATCTGTATCGTTAGTATACCCATTAACGAACTGCATAACAGTTCAAAAAAACTAGGAATTAATCACGGTTGTACAGTAAACCTCTATATAAATACATTAAAATTTGATATAGTATTCATGAAAGTTTCATTTTTCAACAGAGGAGGACCTATGCCAAGTGTAACGAATTATCTAAAAAACGTTAAAAATATGCGTCTCTTTTTTCGTAGCTTAGCCATGGGCCTACATACGAGAAACACGGCACCAAAACGAGGTATCAAGAAGAGTTTACATGACGATTACTTAAAACGCCTTGCCTATTTTAATATGGGATCCAAGATTCGAGACACACAAATCGGACGTACGCGTGTCCATACCATTGCCAAGCAAGATTTCTACTGGGGCCACAACTATTTAGCCGATTTGTACGCACTCTATGCGATGAAGCCTGAAATAATTATCCTAATTTTAGCTATAATCGATACTATCAGTAAATATACGAGCTGTACCATGACTGAGATATACGATCACATCAACGATGACCCGTATATATTACCAGCATACCAATCGTTTTTAGAGGAGAAATATAGAGATTCGAAAAAAATAATTCCAGATATTATCGAAAAGCAAACCCTAACACGGATTGTAAAAAAACTCGTTACGATTGGTATTATTGAGGAAATTATACAAAAGAATACCTATGTATATAGCCTTGTTTCAATCGGTCTTGAATCGTGTACACGACAAGAATTAGAACAGCTAAATCGTGCTGTTTTTATCTATAAAAATATAGCTCTTTTTAGCACTGCTGGACACACCTTACTAACCAAACTACAATCGCTCACCTCCGATACCTCCCTATTAGATGAACTGGAACAACCAGCCCCACCTGTCTACGAGTCACAATATGTATTTACCTATACCAATCCATTGCACGTCATCGATGAAACGATTCTGTACACCTTGGCCGATGCCTTACATCACCATAAAATGGTTGAGCTTAATTTCTGCAATAAACGTAGACCCAAAGTAATGGTTCGACCTGTGCGAATTGAATCGGATTATATAGGTAACCGCGATTACCTTATTGCCGTACATCATCATACACTCGTTACTTACCGGATTGATGCTATCAGTGCCGTAAGCATAAAAAACACTTATAACAGTGATACGCCAATACCAGTAGCTAAAGCACGGTATAATACAATACTTCATCTACGATTCCACAAGTTACAGGACTACGAGACAGCATGGACTCATTTTTCAGATACATTCCGCCACATGCTAACTAATTGCGAAGCATCTACGACAGAATACACGGATGTTTGTATGCACGTTCAAGATGGACAAATCCTGCTGCCTCTATTGCGTACCTTTTTACCTTATATTGAAATCATACAAAGCACACCGGAAAGCATTCGCACACGATTCAATGATAATCTACGATACACACAACATGAAACTGTATCCGAGCCAACTAGTTATACAAAAAAAGTACATCCATCTTGGAATCTGCTTTCACCCGAACCAGTTGAATCAGACGCGACCACCTCACCACTACTAAATGAAATCACGGCCGTAACCTGTGCCACACAGTACCGAATTCAACAAGACCTCATTAATGGCGTCGCCTACACATTAGATGATTTACACTTCATCATGAAGCACCGTCCATTATTGGATAGTTATGCACCGGTAGAAGAAAATGACCAATACGAACACGCCTTACCGAGCTATATTGTTCGACCAGAGGCGCATGGGCTAGAACCACTATTTCCGGATTTACCAGCTCTCGCCACCACTACAGCAGAGCGTATGTTCTTAAAAGATTTACTAAGTGATAATCGTATCAACTGGATGATACCTCATACTGTGAGCCAACGATTGGCACAAGCATTATACGATGTACCAAATACATTACCAAATCACACGTGGAACAACCGCAGTCTCGCCATCGATGAAACACCGAAGTCCTACGAAAATCATCAACGTTGTACTGAAGCCATGATGAACGGTACGAGTATCTCTTGGACTACTGCCGGAACTACCATGACAGTACTTCCTTGCAAGATGGAATATAACGGAGCTACCAATGGCTATGCACTCATTGGATATCACCTTGATGATCATACGTTTGGATATTATCCACTGCACAACCTACCTAATGTCACAGTTGGCGTAAATCAGAGTGCCATCGATATAGATGCAATGTACAGAGAATACCAAGAGACAAACCAACAAACCGTAACCTTCTCTGTATACGATATTAATAATGCCATCGATCGTTGTTTTAATGCCTTCTCTAACTATGACATTGTAGGGAGTGAAATAGATCCGAACGAGTTTACACTCAATGTAGCATACTTGCCATTCCAAGAAACGGATATCCTACGTATCCTATTGTCCCTCGGTGCTGCAGTCCGCGTACATGAACCACAAACACTCAAAGAAAAACTCGACAGTATCTACAAACAAGCCATTACATTGTTAGGAGAGTCATAATGGAACACCATATATACCTTACGTTTTTGACAGCATTTAAGTCTAAATTCCCATATGATGAAGATAAGCTCAGAAATACACTTGTATCGACAACGATTAAAAAGCCTTATAACGAAATCATACAAACTAGTGAATCTGTATTAAAGACCGTACTTCATGATAAACGGAACCAGTTTACATTAGAAAAACTATTCTTTTTTGAAACAAAGGAACTTTCAACAAAAATCAAACGTGTAGACAATCCGAGTCAACATATTACAACAAAGCAAATCTTTGAATCACGTATAAATGATTTTATCAATGAATATAATATCGATTTAGACTGGTCCTCTAACACGGTAGAATATATCGAATGTGGCGATATTGAAAACATCAGCAACCTCAAGGCAAGCATCCTCAACATGTCACAACAAATGATGAAGTTTTATCATGCCCAGCCTAAAGAGGATACGGTAACATTACATGTAGATTTGACAGGTGGACCTCGCACAGCTATCATGCTCATGCTTGCCATTATTCGTCTCGTAGCCTACCAAGGAATTCAAATCGGCTCCATTTCATATGCTAACTTAGATAATGAAAGCAATACGATTACTGTATATGAAAGCAAGGATATATATTTCCTATTCGACATGATCGCCGGTTTCTCCGAGTTCACCCACTATGGTGATGCAAAAACATTACGTCATTACTTTGACCAAACTAACACCGAAGATGAACTAACCAATCAACTACTCGCTAAAATGGGTGATTTTTCAGAAGCAATTAGCCTATCTAGTCGCGGATTATTCCAATCATCCGTGGAGGGTATCAATACATTATTCACCAATATTGCCAGTCGCAAGCAAGATAATAGTCAGTTTGAGTTAGGTATCTTTCAGCTCATGCGCAATAAAATTCAAGAAAGCTACGAGACCATAGTATCCGATCCAGAGGATGACCTCGTATACATCGAATGGTGCTTGCAAAACGATTACTTGCAACAAGCATTGGCACTATTTGTTGAATATGTGCCTCGGACGATTTTGAAAGAAAAGATTATTGCGCTTGATAAAAATGAATTCGAAACCAAAAAGGATGACAATCGTAGTCAAGAAATGCTCCACTTCAACCAAATCAACGATAAGATTGGTGCTTTTTTGGTAAGCCTACAGACCAGCTATATGAATAAAGCTATTAAGGCTACAAAAAAAGTATTCCATACCTATTGGGACGAATTAGCAACAGAATCTATCCGTATTAGTCAATTAACAACTTCTGAAAATGGTCTAATTTCAAAAGAAGCAACCAATCTACCGTTATTGGAAACTAACGTTTACCAACAGGTGAAGGGTATCATGAAGCTTTATAATATCTCACAAAAGGATAACCCTTCACAGTATTCCATCAAACAATTTATAAAATTTCTAAGTGATATCACACTAAACGGATCTAATATAGGAAATCTAAATGCCTTTCCAAAAGAAATCCGTCAAGTATGTATTAGCTTAATAACAAAGGAGCATTCTGCTATAAAAAATCTACTACACGTCGACGATGACTATTGTATTTCCATAAATAGAGGTGCTAAATATTTCCTAATACGAAAAGAATTATTTAACGGTTTCAAAAGCAATTGTAAAGACGATGGATATAAAGTCATTTTCAACTTTACATCTAATGATACCAATCTCTATAGGTACAATTACCAAAATGATTTTCCTAATAATGTATTTAATATTAAAGGTTTATCACTCAATCAATGCTTGTCTGAACCACTCGTCAATGATACCATTGATTTGCTAACGTCGTACAATACACTCAAACAAGTTCGTAATGATACGGCTCATGCCAATGAAGAAAAAAAAGGTCGCTATACAAGCAGCCAGGATATACGCAGGGAAATAGAACGATGTTTGGGGATTATTAGGAAACTAGCAGTGCATATAAAAAAATGTTAAATATAAAAAGGCCCAATTTCAGCTCATAGTTTAAGCTGAAATTGGGTCTTTCATCATATATATTAGAAAGAAATTATTTGATTTTTAATTATATCTCAAGATAGTCTTTGATGATTTCATCATAATACATATTATGAATATCATCTATATTTACCTTGCGTTTACACAAGTCATCAATATTTTTTCTAATGTTCGTTTCCTCTAAATACAAGCTAGTATCTTCAGCCAAACGCTCTTCAAATAATAAGGATTTAACTTCAGATGCAACATAATCGTAATCTTTTTCATTACGATATGCATAATATAACTCTAGCATCTTAGCTATATGACTTCTTAACAATTCTGGAATATGATTGTATCCATCTAAGTAATCTAAAACAATATCTAAATCTTGTTGAATATATGATGTTTGACAAAACTTTTTATTAGTAAAACGATGGTATACATCTATAAACATCGAAAAGAACAAATAAAAAATTATTCCTAACCCTTTATTTAAAGATAATCCACTACTTATTACATTCTGATTATAGCTAAGTTTAAAGTCTAATAACTCATTCATTCCATAGCCAGCAAAGGATTTATCTATATTTATATGCCCCACTTTATTATCTTCAAATAATATTAAAAGGCTCCCACAAAAATGCTCATTCAATCCTCGATAATTTATAGCAGATACCCAATCCTTATTATAAACAGAAATTTTAATCGGATTTTGAATCATACTACCATGCAGCGCATAGAAACATTTCTCCAAATCATCATAAGTCTTAGGTATAAAGCCCAATGTTTGAATGATAACATCGTTAGTATTGGTATAAAGCAAAACACCATCAGGATTAAGTTCCATATTAGGCTCTGTAAGAAACTCTGATTTTAATAGATGATAATATAATTGTAGTTGCACAATTAACTGATTTGTACTAAATATTGTAAAGCCCTTAATATGATATTTACTATGTTTAGAATCAAATTCAGTGTTGACAAACTGTGCTTCTTCAACAAAATTATCAAATAGCTTAAAACTAGCTACAATAAAGTCCCTTTCAGACTGTGCCAACAATGAATTAGGATATAATTCCCTCTCACTTCTCAAGTTATACTTTTCTATTTTAAGATAATCATAAAGGCCTTGTTTAAAGCTATTATAGGTTCTGTCGCAATTATAGTTTAAATTATTAAATTGAGAAATATCATCTATCCAATCTAATGTAGAGTTAATCACATCTCTACGTAGTGCCTCTCTAGTATTGAGCTTCAAATACTTTATCAAACTATCTAATAAACTTAAAGTACATTCTCGTTGACCTGAAAACAAAGAATGTTGAGATACTGGAAGATACTTAATAAAATCAAAATCATTTAGTAATTCACCTTCATCTTTAACTAGATGCTTCGATTCTGACTTACTATTAGTGCCCATATTATTTATCGGTAAATAGTCTTGATTATATGAATTTAAAATAGCTAGAGTTTCTGACGATACTTTATGTTTCTGAGCGTCCGCTATAAGTTGACCATTTAATTCTAAAAAATTAAAATCATCAAATAGCTTGCTTTTATTAATATATCCCAAGAGTTTAGATAGAACATTATTATCATATGAAATTTCTGCAGTAAGCTTAACTGCTACATCATCGCCAAGATTAATTACTATACGTTTTGGTACCAAGAAAGCATTATTAATACAATCACTTATTTTTAATAATACGAAGTAAATCTTATCTCCATATACAGCATAAAGATCTGTTATCTTTTGCGATACTAGTTGCATTAGTATCGGTGTTAATACCTTATCTTCACGAATATAGCAATTCCAAAACTCTGGTAAATTTATTGGTAACCATTTAAATGCAATAGAAGCTCCTATCAAATCTGAACCACTGAAACTTTCACCTTCATTTACATTTGATACCAATGATTTAATTAACTGTATCGCTAATATATCAATATCAGAAGACCATAATTGTAATATCAAATATCTAATATCTTGATGTGCAATAGTAAAGCCAGCAACGTGATTATACATATATTTACTAATAAATGGCTTTATATCAATCAACATATTCTGAAGATAATATCGATTTTCTCCTAGGTCTGCTAAAGTTACTAAATCCTTTAATGTAATTGGAATATCACTTAAAGCTAATAATAACAATGTATTCCTAATAGGTTTAAAATACTTTTCTCCATAAATATATTCTAGTTTTT
>ERZ773246.237-NODE-237-length-25188-cov-10.9026_pt1 | contig 25188 bp, 28 predicted proteins | sample MGYA00580519_ERZ773246 | MGnify/ENA primary metagenome ERZ773246 (study PRJEB29015, sample SAMEA2738153) | human oral metagenome | biome: human oral; feature: human-associated habitat; material: saliva | place: China | collected 2246 ...
GCAACCCCGAAGTGAAGCCTGTAAAGATACAAATCAGCATACTGCGCGAGAAAATCTTGCGCCAAGTGCTGGTTTGGGGTGCGGTTGTCATAGTGGAATCAATAAAAAAGAAAAGGGATATTGTAGCAAAGATGGGGGATATGGCGAATTAACTTCTGCTATCTTTGTTGAATAAAGGCCGTCTGAAACTTTGACAAATTAAGTTTCAGACGGCCTTTTGTTGGAACAACTGGTTTGGCGGGCAACGGAGACTTCAGGACGGAAGAAGGGTTGCTTGGGTGTATTCATAAAATTGAAGTTAAGAAAGTTACAGACGACCCCTAGAGATCGTTTGAACGATGAGAAATATCAGTGGTAATTTGTGCCGTCAGTGTAGCCGTTTCCTGATTTGCCCACAGCAAAAGCAGAAATCGGACCGACCGTTACTGTCCCTTTAGGCTGAGTTTCTTGGTAATACTCATATGCTGCAACACCCATACCAGTTGCAGCACCAACAGCAGCACCAATTGTGCCACCGACCATAATAGCTGGTCCGGCAGGAATACTGCCAAAAGCTATACCGACACCCAGACCAATACCTGCACCAATTGATCCTCCTATTTATGCACCATTTGCTCCTCCTTGAAGGATTCTCTCTCCTAAGCCTCCTCCATAAATTAGTTCCAGATCCTCAATGGATAGTTCAATCATGTTATTTTTCCTTTTCAAAAAAATTAGATGTAGAATATTGAGTCAATACACCCAATATGGAAAAAATAATAAAGGCATGAATATAAATCATAAAATCAACATTATCTCCTTGGTAGCTTTCATAAATAAAAACGATTGGTATTGATATACAAATTAAAATATACAGGTACTTTGAAATTACCAGTAACTTATACACAAATTTTGATTTCATAGCCTAGTCTTTCATTTGAATAAAATCTACCCTAATCAACTTTCCAACCAACTTCCTAACTTCTTCATGCTTTCCCTGATTGAAGTTAACCAGTAGATTTTTCAACAATATGTATATTATGTTAAATAATAAATGGTAATTGTCACATTCAAATATTAAGGATAACCTACTTTGAAACTATATCGCTTTGATGCGTAATTCTATAAAAAACATTGAATTTTCATGTTTTCTATTTATCCAGTATTTTGGAGTTGATAAGTGAGAGCAAAAAACTTTGGAAATCTACGATTCTCCTTCCAACACCTCATCATTTCTCTAGAGAATTTAGGCAAAGGCGATATTGATAACTCATTTCATTAAATGGAACCAAATGAGAATGATTTATTTATAAAATCCTTTTAAATTAATGTGTTACAATAAAAATTGATAAAATAAAATTGACTATTCTCAATAAAATGAGTAAAATTCATCCGCAAATACAAATTTTGTATTGTGATACATCTATATAACCGCATTAAGAAAAGGAGTTAGTTATGCTAAGTAAGTCAATTACAGCAAAATTAAACGAACAAATTAATCTCGAGTTGTATTCATCAAATGTCTATTTGCAAATGAGTGCATGGTGCCATAAACATGGTTATGAAGGCGCTGCGGCATTTTTACTTCGTCATGCCGATGAAGAATTGGAACATATGCAAAAGTTGTTTACTTATGTGAGCGAAACCAGTGGAATGCCTTTGTTAGGTAAAATTGACGCCCCTAAACACGATTACGCTTCATTAAAAGAAGTTTTTGAAACAACACTTGAACACGAAAAACTAGTGACATCTAAAATTAATGAGTTAGTTGAGAGTACTTTTGCAGAAAAGGATTACTCTACTTTTAACTTCTTACAATGGTATGTAGCTGAACAGCATGAAGAAGAAAAATTATTTAACAGTATTGTTGATAAATTCAAACTTCTTGGTGAAAGTGGTACAGCGCTCTACTACATTGATCGTGAATTAAAAACTTTATAAGAATAGGAGAAATAAAATGTTATCAAATAGCGTGATTAAACTATTAAATGATCAAATGAATTTAGAGTTTTATTCTTCTAACTTATATTTACAAATGAGCGCCTGGTGCGAACAACAAGGTTTCGAAGGAGCTGCAAAATTTTTATCAGAGCATGCGGCTGAGGAAATGCAGCATATGCGTAAACTCTTCACTTATTTAAATGAGACCGGCGCATTGGCTATCATCACACAAATTGATGAACCACCTCATCAATTTTCATCATTGAAACAAGTACTTGAATTAACTTATGAACATGAAAAGTTAATTACCTCTAAAATCAATGAATTAGTTGGTAGAACTTTTGAAGAGAAAGACTACTCTGCCTTTAACTTCTTACAATGGTATGTGGCTGAACAACATGAAGAAGAAAAATTATTCAGTGGAATTTTGGATAAATTAAATCTTCTTGGTGAAGATGGTAAAGGTTTGTTCTTAGTTGATAAAGATTTAGGCGCATTAACAACAAACAACTAATCAAGTCTGATGAAAAAGGCTAAGTCATTATCGATTTAGCCTTTTTTTATATCAAAATCTAGCTACTTTTGTCTAAAAGTGCGGTGCTTTAACGGTTCATTCTTACCGCCGATTAGGTTTTGAAATGTCCGTAAGATAGGTAGATATTGTAAAGCGGCGGCGGCTTTTGCACAATAAATCACCAGCTTTTGCACCGCCGCAGTGTAGGAAATTGTATCAGCTTTTGCACTAAAGGAACCCCGTTTAAAGGTTATTTAAGCGGGGTTTAATCTTATTTAAAACTTGTACACCAAGTTGTCCTCATACGAGACATCCTTGCTTAATTTGGCCTGTACGGTTAGGCGTGTGGCTTGGTCGAATGTCTGCCAGTTATCCAGCCGCATTGATACGATTGTGTTGATGTAGTCGATAAACTCGGAGCGGGTGGAACTGAAAAACAGGTACGGCGGGCGGGTTAGGCTTACCAGCTTGAGATAGTCCACCAAGCCGAAGCGGTTGGCTTGTGCGTAGGCGGCTTGCGTGGTAGATAAATACGGCGGGTCGAGCACAAGTAGCGCCTGCGGGTTGTCTGAAAATTGCGGGATTAGGTCTATATAAGACTGCCGCGTTATCTCCAAGCCGTCTAAGTAATCGTCGGCCACAGGGTAATCAGACAACGGTAATTTGTAATACCACTCGGCCTTATATAGTTGCTGCCAGCTTGAGGCTTGGCGGCCGCTGAACAGGAACCAAGACGAAACGACCACATGGCATTTGGAACCGTCGAAGCGCTCTATATCTTGGATAATGACCCGCTTAAGATCATCGGGTATGCGTTGGTTTTTGCCGAAGCCATCAAGATGTTGCGCAATCAGGCGGCGCAGGCGGTTAATATCGGGGATGGCTTTTACTCGGGCAGCGTAGTGGTCGTAATCGTTATAGATGACACGGGCGGCGGGCTTGACGCGCTTGGCTACATGAGCCAGTAAACCGCTGCCTCCGAATACATCGACAATCGTCCAACCTTGGCCGTTGCTGGGTATATTGTCCAGCACGTTGAGATAGTGCCTAATGAAATTGCGCTTTTGCCCTGCAAATGGAAGCGGTGCCTTTGAGTAGTATTTTTGCATCATGATTTACTTGCTCTCCGGCACTCTTTTGGCGCTCTGAAATAGTCAATAAAAAATGATGCTCGCAGGCATTCTGATATAGTTAGTTAGTTAGTTACTTACTGAATGTATTGATTGTTTTGCATCTGCTACATTTGATTTGTACGCTGCCGCTGCCTTTGGCCAACAGCTTGTGGCAATGTGAGCAGCGCAGCTCGCGGTAATTAACCATATTGCATTTACTCCGCTTATGTTAAAATTCCGCCGCTTGTACAAGCAAGGCGGCCTTGAAGTCAATGCAGGTTAGGTCTGCTTGGCTGGCGTTACGGTGCTGTAACACCGTAACGTCGCCGTCCCTCGAATCATCTTTGTTTAAATCTGCATCAATCTCCTTTTACTGCCATCGCTAATTTTTGCGGAGAATACCGCCACGGCTTGATAAGGCCGAATGCTTGAGCGCACCATTCGCTGCAAAACCAGCGGCCTTTGCTGGGCGGGGTTTTGAGTACCGTACCGATTGCGCCCGACCAGTCATAACGTGCGCCTTGTGTGCGGGCATATAAACCGACGGCGGACTGGATACAACTTTCCGGCAAGGGGATTAAATCCCATTTTTCGGCCGGCAGCGCCATCACTTTGCAGCGCACACCGCCATCGCGGGCGCTGGCGGAGTAGCATGTGTAAAGTGTTTTAGGATGGACTGTTACGGCTATCTCGCAATGGCTGTATGGACTGCGGGTTACGGTACGCACAAGCCAGTCTCTAAACCGCGCCCATCTTACTTTGAGGCCGCGGCCCTCTTTTTTGCCCTTATACAAAGCTAAATACACCTTGCGATTACTCATCTACACCTCGGTCGTTGTAGTTTGTGATGGCGGTGTGGTGCAAAAATCGCATTGCACGGCGGCAACATCTTCGGGGGTTTTGGCAGCGTAGATTTTGTCTTCGGCGGCTTGTCGCAAACCGGCTATATGGGCGGTCAACATCTCAAACTTAATCGCCTTTTCATAGGCTTTTTGCTTGAGCACGTCTACCGGCACACCCCGAGCGTCCGCAATCGCATCCAGCGTAGGCGTGGCGGCGGCGTTATCGGCGTGCCATGCCTTTGCCTCTAGGGCTTGGATTGTCCACGTTGCGACCTCAAACTCGGGCACTCTGTTTAGTCCTGCCGCTTGGTCGATACAGGCTTGGGCGGCGCGGTTGATTTCGGCCAGCTTGGCAGCCTTTACATCATCAAGCTGTTTTGCTGCCGAAGCCGTCGTTAATACCCACTCGCCGTCTTGCAAAACGTGGTAACGACTGGGTGCAGGCGGGATAACTACAACAGCATCATCTTTGACGATTAATGTGCCTCGCCCGTTATGTTGGTAGTAGTAGGCGGTTTCGCCACGGTCGGCCAAATCCTCGTGATTCGGCTCGTGGTCGCAGGTGCCGACGTGATGGCCGTCTGAATTAAAAATATGCCAAGTCATTTTTACTCCTGTTATTTGACGCCAATGCAAATGTAATTAACTTTTCCCAGGACCCATCCTTGGTAATTGCTATCGGGATTTTGATCGCTACTGCCATGATAGACTTTGGCGATCACGGTGCGGCCGCGTGTGTAGCATCGGTAGTAGTAGTGTTTTGATAAGCCGCCCTCGCTTATATCCCAGCTGGTATAGTTGGGGTCGTCCTCAGCCATTGACACTAACCACTTACATTGATCCTCGCGGTATCCGGGCGGCAGCGGTATTGTGCCGCCGTGATTAAGCTGACCTGTCAAAACGGCAACCTCCGAAGCGTCGGTAATGCCGTAACCCGCCCGCGTACTTGACTTATCAGCTTTGCCCGCAATTTGCTGCAACACTTTGTTCGCAAAATTAGCATCGTTGCCTAATGCCGCTGCAAGCTCTCGGATAGTATCTAGTGCGGCAGGGCTGCCGTTGACAAGTTTTCTTTCGAGAGTATCAACGGCTGACTGCATTTCTCCCGGGCTGACGTTTGTTTTTTGCCATCCTGTCCACCCGCTGCCGGTTTGGTTGCGGGCGTAGATGTCGGTACCATCAAACACGGAGTAAATCTGCTGCACGCCATAGGCCGACGGCATTACCAGCAGCGACCCTGCTTTGACCACAGGATAATTTCGGCGGGTTTGGGCGTTGCTGCTGCTAGTTTGACCATACAAACCTGCTTTGGTAACTGTGTTTAAATCACGGGTGGCCAAATCACTGTCAATCGACAATGCACCGATTTGCTCCGTTACCCAGCTTTGGTAGATAACGCCTTGTTCGGCTAATTTTTTACCCATTGCCGCCGACAAAGGCTTATCGGCATCGGCGGATGTCAGGTTGTTTACCACTGCGCCGCTGAATATCTGTTTGATTGCATCCGCAAGCTGGTTGGTTTTAGCCTTATTGGGCTCTATACCGGCAGCGGTCAGCACGGCCAACAGCTCGGCCTGAATCTGATTGAGCCACCATGCGGGCAGGATGGTGCCCAGCTCGCTGGTACCGTTGCCGTCTTTAAATTGTTTATCGGGGGTATCGATAGCGTGCATTGTCTATGCCTCATAAGTAAATCGCACTGCGGTATGTGCGGGTTTTAAATCTTGTATAACGGTCTCAATCACGGCATCGCCGTAATCGGTCAACCTGTCGCCCGCCGCCGAGATACCGGCGCGGAATCGGGTAATGCGGTTGTTGCCGCCGCGCACGTTAACGTGCCACACCCACATGATTTCCTGCGGCGCAAGACGGTCGCCCGCACGGTTGACACCGGCGCGGAACGGCTGCGGTTCGGCGATTTGGATTTGATAGCCCGCCGCCTCGGCCAAACGCACAAAATAAGGAATACTCAAGCCGCCTGTTTCGTTTAGCTTGGCCATGACGGCCAACACACGGCGCTGTCGGTTTTTGCCCGTACCGTCCAAACCTAATACGCGTTCCCAATCGGCCAGCATTTGGCCGGCGCTGCGCGGGTCGACGGCATCGGCAACGCTTTGAGCCGATTCCGCCACCGCATCCAGCGCTGCGCCGTCTATTTCTGCCTGCGCCCGCACACGCGGGGCATTGCGGGCATACGACACGGGGGGCAACAGGCCCCGCAAGATGTCTTGATAGCTCATGACGGCATCTCCGTCACATTAATCGCGCCCGCTTTAAACCACTCGATGCGGTTAACCGTATCGGCGGCACGGTTGGCCGTCGGCGCAGTCAGACGGCGGTCGATCACACCATCCACATTGCTGATAGCCGCCTCGATTTGCGACACAGTCAGGCCGTCGCCGGGGATCAGGGTGTCGAAATATTCTTTTAGGGCCGTCCGTATGCGGCGTTTGGCCTCGTCCAAGTCGATGCCGTCGAGCTTGACTTGCACGCTAACAGGCACCGCCGTTACGGTTGGCTTGAGTACCAGCGCATTTTTTGCCGTTACCGGGCGCATCTCGTCGATATAAGCCTGTACGCGGCGCACAGTTTCTTCCGACGGCACACCGTCGGCGGAGGTAATGGCAATATCCACCGTACCCAAGCCGCGGCGCAGCGGATAAACATATGCGCTGGTTACGCCGTCAACACTTAACGCCCAGTTTTTATAGTCGTAACGGTTGCCGCCTGCGGGCGGTCGGCGGATGATCTCCAACAGACGCGCCAGCAGTGAGGCATCGCTTTCTTGGTCGGTGCCGCCTTGTACGGTAAGGCGGCATTCGGTGGCCACACCGGCGGGGGCGGCCATCAGTTGCGCCTCGCCGTCGCGCACATTGGCGGCCGCGCCCGGCTCGTCGGCGATTACCGGTATTTCCGCCGTGCCGCCGCTGCCGATAACGGCGCGGGCGATAGTGCGGTAAAAACGCTGGCCGATACGCACTTGCAGGCCGTCTGAAAGCATGGATTGCGCAATACCGCTTACGGTCAGCGTGCCGCTGGCCGTGGTAGGATTGCGGCGGCGCAAGCCGCGCATAGCGGCGTGTCGTTCCAAATACTCGCGGTCGGCGGTATCAGGGAAAATCTGCCGCACAATCCAGCTTTGATGCGCATATTGCCCTTCGGCGCAGCTGGCCAAACGGCTGGCGTGCACATAATGGTCGCTGTCGGGGCTGATATCGGCATCCGGCCACAGGCTTTTGGTATCGCGCAGGATACGCTCGCGGATTTGCTCAAATGTCGGCGTTTCAAACACGTTTAAAACCTCTTTAAATCACGGGCACTTCGTGGCGGTAATCAAACCCGCCCGCCGCCGTATCCACCCGGATACGCAGGATCAGGCGGCCGTCGTGCGGCTGCTCTGCGCGCACGGTAATCTTGTCGGCACGCCCGCTCTTAACAATCGGTTGCAGTGCCTCATCGGCATATTGCTCGGCCAACAGGCTGACCCGTTGCAGGTCTTTTTCGCGCTGCAACAAATGCAGCAGCGAGCCGAGCGTTTTATCCGCCCACCAGCTGCCCAACGGTGTCATCAAGCGGATATACACGGCATTTTGCAGCGTATCGACGGTGCGGCCGGTATAGTCGCCGGTGCCAGGGTTTAGCTCTTTGTCCATGTTGGCATTTTCTCTTTTTTGACTGCATTTAAAGAGCGTAAGTGTTTCAAACCCTTAAACAAAAAGGTCGTCTGAAAATGTTTCAGACGACCTTTTGAATGCCGTAAAGATTTAAATCGGGTCGGATGTCGTGCCGTTGCTGTCGCCACGGTGTTTGTGGTCTGAGCCGATGTTTTTGCCGTTATTGGTAACCTTACCTGTACTCTCAAAGTCTCCCACAAGGTCGATATTGCATTTAAACCGTGTTCCGCTGCCGCCCTCGACCGCCATCCCGCCGTTGCCGTTGATTTTGCCTTGCGCCGTCAACACTGCACTGGTCTCCAGCAATGGAGCGTTAAATTTGGCATCCGTGGCCGCATTAACCTCGTATTGTTTGCAGTTAACCCGGTACACGTCGCAATCGGCCTCAATGATTTTGCCTTGCTTAATCACGATTTTTGCACCCTCATGATTAAAAATCGCCGTCTCTCCGGGCTTAAGGTTTTTGATGCGGTAGCTGCCGTGCTGGCTGCACACAATCACACCGTGCGAAGTATTGCCGCCCAGCGGTATCACTACCGCTTCGCTGCCGTCGGGCGGATGGCTGGCAAAGCCGTATTCCTGCAAATGTTCAAGGTCTTGCAGGGTTTCGTCGGCCAAGCCGCTCAACTGCACGCGCTGTATCGGCTCGGACGACACCACCAGCGTGATTTTTCCCCGAAAGGCCGCGCGCAGGGTTTCGCCGATATTTTTAGCAGTTTGTGCCGTTTTTTTCGCCAATTTACTCAAACTCATTCAAATACTGCCGTTTCTGCTTGTTTTTTGCCACCTTTTTTGCCGCCTTTTTTGCCCTTATGGCTCACGCCTTTGCGTTTGCCTTTGCGCTTGCGCGCCGCCTCGGCCTTTTTGGGGTAAGCGTCGGGTGTCCAAATACCGTCCTCTTTGAGCCGCAGCTCGGTTTGCGTGCCATCCATGCGGGATAGCATAAACCGCCGCCCCATCAGAAAAAACACCGCATCGATACCGTGCTCGTCGTCGATCACATGCACACGCTGGCCAGGTTGCCACAATACGCCGTCGCGGGTTTTATGGCCGCCCACGGTTATCGTGAGTGTAAATCCCTCCAGCCGCCAGTCGGCCAGCTGCTTTTTAGCCTGCTTTTGCAATGCGGCCAAATTGTCGGCATCGGACACCACCACCGTTTTGGGGCGGTGCAGCGTCATCGTCGGGTCTTTGTACACCCACTTTAAATCGTGTTTGGCGCTGTCGCCGCTGCGGCCGTGCGATTGCGCCAAAAAAGCAACCTCGGAAAAGCGGTTGTCGGTATCCCACTCAATGTCCATGCGCTCGATATTGCGGCGGCTGTCGGTGCGGCTCCAACACAATGTCGCCACCGGCGGGCTGCTGTAATCCGCCCCGCCCACCACCAACGTGCCGTCCGGCTCCAGCCACGGATGCAGCCCGACCGAGTTGGCAATATGGGTTAATGCCTGCCATACGGTTTCGCCCGGCTCGATGTCGATTTTGTCCAAAGCGGGGTTGTTTTCGGCCTTAAGCACCACCGCTTTAATCTGCGGCCACGGCGCGGCCAGCTTTTTGGCTGCATCCAATACCGTCATGCCCTTTACATTGAGCTGCGGCGCGGAGCAGTCGACCAAAAAACCGGCTAAATCACGCCCGCTCAAGTTCAACTCGCGGCTGCCCTTGCTTTTGCCGTGGCGCTGGCTGCCGATGATGCCCGTCATCACGGTTTGGCCGTCTATCACTACCTCGCAGCTCTCTCCGCTTAAATCAGGTATGGCCGCCTCCGGCCCCGACCTGCCGATAGAAAAATCGAAGCTGTCGGCGGGGATTAAAAAGTCGCTGTCGATGTCGTAGCGCTCCCAGTGGCGGTGCTCTTTACCGCCCACGCGCACCGACACGGCATAACCGTATGAATTATTTTGCATAGCTGTTTACCAAAGTGCCGCGCTTGATAAACGCGGGGTGGTGGATATGGGGATTGAGCCGCACCAGCTCTGCTGCGCGGCTGATATCGCCGTAAAACTCATGGGCGATTTGGTGTATCGTGCCGTCGATTGGGGCTTGGCGCACAATCAGCGGCGGCTTTTGGTTGATGGCCGCCGCAACCAACGCATTCAGACGGCCTGCCGCCGTGCGCAGCGATTCAGCCGTTTGATAAGCCTCGGTATACACGGCGTTGGCCGTCAGAGTGCCCGACCCGGCAGCAGCCGCCTGCACCGCCCGCAAGGCGGCAATCTCGGCCTGCATACGGCGGCGCATGGCGCGGTTAACCTCAATCAAATCAGGCGCGGTCATCTCTTCGCCGTGCGCCTCGATTAATGCCGTTGCCACCGACAACAGCGATGCCGTGGATAACAGGCGCACCGCCTGCGCTACCGGCTGCACTTGTTTGGCGGTTAAACGGTTCAAGCGGCTTTGCAGGCCGTCTGAAAAACGGCCGGTTAGCAAATTATCAGGGATAGCGGCGGCACGGTCGGCAACAGCCGCAGCCCCATCAAACCGCTGCCGCGGCGACCAACCGGCATGGTGCATGGCATTATCGGCCAAACCCGCCTCACGGCGTATGCCGGTATCTACCATGACCGCCATATCGGCAAACAGCTTGGCCGAGCCGCTTTTAAACGCCGCTGCGCTGTATCCGCCGCGGTCGGGAAAGGCAATTTTGTCTAAATCAAACAAACGGCGCACCGCGCCAAACGTACCCGATGCCGCACTCCAAATGCCCAGCGCGCTGCCCCATAAAGCCGATACGCCCGCATCCACCGCCAACACCGCATCAACAAAGCCGATAGCCGCCTCGCGGTAGGTGTCGATATCAGCAATCAACGCCTCAAGCTCGACCAAAAAGGCGTTTTCAAAAACAAAGATTTCCTGCGCTTCGGCCGCCTCGCGGAAAGTAATATCGATGCCCGCATAATCCACATAATCAGCCTCATGGCGGTAGCTCCATGATGCCGCAATCATGTTGTGCATCCGCCCCCAAACAGGGTGCACCAGCACGCCGCCGCCCGGCTGCTCCAGCGCATCCAGCAGCTTTTTCAGACGGCCTGCATAGCCCTTGCCCCAAAACACCGCATTAATCTGCACCTGCCGCCCGGTCGTGCCCATGTCTTCAAGGTCGATACCCTGCACAAACGGTCGAGCATGCTCGGCCAATGCCTTGCCGTTGCTCTCGTCCACCGCCTCAATATCAAAGCCGACGCCCTTGTAAGATGCGTCCTGCAATAAGGTATGCCATCCGCTCATTATTGACCCGCTCCACGGCCGAACATGGCCACTTGATACCGCGATACCTCATTCGCGATAACACGTCCGTCGATATTCAGGCTCACATTGGTATTGATGGTCTGACTTGCCGACGCCATCGCACTTTGCACTTGTGCCAAACCTGTTGTAACTGCAGCCGTATCCTGCGCCAATGCTGCCTGATACGCCGCCGTCTGCTGCTGAATGGCTGCCTGATACGCCGCCGTCTGAGTTGAAAACAACGGAGACAACATCTTATCGGTAGGCTGCGATGACGGAGCAGCCAAATACTGAGGGACACCACCCCGCGCCTGTTCCCGCTTCGGCGCAGGTTCAAATCGGATACCGTTGTTTTTCAGACGATTAATCATTTCAGGAGTTGTCTTGGTACCACGCAAACCCTTTGGCAATGTGCCGTCACCCAAAGACTCGGAATACAGCAACATACCTAACAAACCCGCCCGTTTAACTAACGCTGGATTATTCATGAGTCCGCTACCGGCAGATTTTCCCCATGACAGCAACTTACCGCCTGCCGCCGTGGTACCTGCTGCCACGCCGCCTGCGGAAGCCTTACCCCATCCCAACGCTTTACTACCTACATCTTTCAGAAAGCCTGCACCTTTACCGCCACCGGCGGTTAATAACATTGCGGCAGACGCCGCTGTTGCCGCCGTCGTCAATGCTTGCAGGGCTAGAGTGGCATTAGGGTATTCCGCTGCCAGCTTTTTAAACGAGGTTTCCATATCCACCAATGTTCCCGTCAGACTTTCCCGTAACATTGCCAGTGATTCCTGTTGCTCTTGTTGCGCCGCTGCCGACAACATTCGCGCCTCGTTGTTCTTAGCAATTTTTCCGTTATCCAACGTTACGCCAGCCAACGAAGCCATATATTCACGGATTTGCTTCATATCCGTTGCAGCCAGCAAACCTTGTTTTGCCTGCAAATCAGGCAGCAGTTGCGCCAAAAGCGCGCCCTTAAGCATATTTGCCTGCTCCGCCGCCGTCTTATCGCCTGCAGCCGCGCGTGTCTTATAATCTTGGTATTGCTTATCCTTTGCTAGCATGGCATCGGCAAGACGGGACAACACCTGCACTGCGTTTTCGCCGTTTTGCTTGCCTTGCACAACCGAGCCTATCCAATCGACACCTTTCTTCGGGTCATTCGGATTTGCCATCTTCTTCAAACGACCTATCGTGTCAGGCGACAGAGTTTTACTCAAAAGATTTTGCACATTAGTCGCCGCTTCGGCGGGACTGCCCGATTTATTCGCCGCAGATTGTAAGAGTGAGAGCAGGTAGTCCAAACCGCCGACACCATTCATCCCTGCCTGTTGCGCGGCAGGGAGCAGGCTCGGCAGCTCCCGAACCATATCCCGCACCTCGAAAGTGCCGTCTAAACCCGATTGCAAGACGTGCTCAAGCCCAAGTTGCAGGTCTTTACCGCTCATGCCGCCATCTTTCAGGGTTTTAATCAGTTTTGCCGTATCCTCGCCACTGCCTTCTGAGGCAAGTGCAAAAGCATATGCCGCCTGCGCTTCATTCTTGGTTTGGGCAAAATTCAGACCGGTGGTCATCATGCCGCTGATTAAATCCAAAGCCTTATCGTGGGTCCCGCCATTTTTCTCGACAAGTTCAAGTGCCAAATCCTTGATCTGTTGCGCACCTTCGGTTGCAATCCACGCTGCCGATTTACTGTTATCCTCAATAAATGCCTGTCTGGACACGCGGTTGATGTTCTCATCCAGCTGCTTCCTGTTGTCCATAGCAGGCTTAAGCACCGTATACGCTGCCGCGCCACCAGCCACCGCAGCTGCACCGAATCTTCCGATTTTTCCCATCTTGTCCGCGAATCCTGCACCCTGTTTCAGTTCCGCGTTCAGCTCGCGGATTCGGTTACGCGTGGCGACCGCCGCCCGTGCCAAATCATTTTGTGATGCCTTGCCACTGCGCGCCAAGCGGTTAAACGCAGCCTGTGTCAGCATGATTTCACGTTGAATCTGTTTTTCTGAGCGGATGCCTGTCAACGCATAAGTGTGGCTTTGCCGTTCAAGTTGCGCCCGCGATTTCGCGGTGCGATCTAATTGTCGTTGAGTATCAGCCAGTAGCCGTCTCGCTCCGTCATCTCGGGCGGTTAACACCAACGACAGTTTCATGTTCCCGTTTGCCATAAAAAGCAGCCTTTAAACGTATTAACTCAAGGTCAATTATCGTTTAAAGGCTGTTTAAGGGAGGGCGGTATGGGCTTCAACCCCATTTTCGTGCTTTATTTGTTTGTTGCGTTATAATACCAGAATGATAACCATTTTATTCAAAGGGATATTTTATGAATATGAAAAAATTGATTTCCGCAATTTGTGTTTCAATTGTTTTATCAGCCTGCAACCAACAATCAAAAACGGCACAAGCCGAAGAACCTGTCCAAAGTATCCAGGCTGCTGATTGTACCGCCCCAATGGACATCACAGTTGAACAATATCTCATCAATTTGGAGCAAGCATTTAAAGCTCAGAACGTCTCAACAAAAATCCATAATAAAAATATTGTCAAGACCGATTGTGGTTATGACCTTACTTTGGTAATGGATTTTGGGGCGATTGCGCTCAAACTGGACGAGCAGCAAAAAATTAGAGCTATCTCAGTAGGCTACATTTTAAAAACCGACGGAGAGAAAGGACAAAATCTAGTCAATAATGCCATAAATGGATTACACAGTATTCAGGCAGTTCTGTCTTTGACTACCACAGACAAATTGGGCGAATCGGAAGCAGGAAAACAACTTTTTACAGCTTTAACCGAAGTCGTCAAAGAATCCAATCAGACAGGAGCAACAGCGCAAAAAGACGTTCCGGCAGATGGTATTTTATATAGCGTTGTTTTTGAAAAAGAAACAAACACCATTGCAATAATCGGCAGAAAACAACCCTAACCGTCAAATAAAAAAAGGTCGTCTGAAACTCAGACGACCTTTTTATTTTCCCTCCGGCTTTCTCAGCCGTTTCGACACAATCACTCCCTCTTCCTTCGGCGTTTTTATGCCCAGGCTCGACAGGATGTCTTCAAACCATGCCGACAGCTCGGCGTGGCACATATCGCGCACTGCGTCCGCCCCTATCCCCGCCTTTGCCATCAGGATGACCGCCTGACGGTAGCTTTTGTGTGCCGTCAGGTAGCTGCGTTTGACTGCTCCGCCGCCGACGGCGCGTCGGGGCTTGCCGTAGCGGCGGACGGTTTTAGGCGCAAATCCTCCTGAGCCGCCATCACGGTATGGCAGTCTTCGGTAGAGAGGTTTTCCATCAGCCACTGCGCCGTCAGGATGTCGGATGGGATACCTTGGGCTTCAATCTGCTGCGACCAGTAGGTCAGCATCTCTAGGACGTCGCGTTGCAGCAGTTCGGCTTTTGTGGCGTTTTCGGGCAGCTCGGGCAAGTCATCAATCAGGGCGAACGCCGCCAGTTCGCCGCCGACGGTCAGTGGCTTGAGGCGTAATTCAGATACGACTTTGCCATTGTAGGTCAGCCCGTGGGTCAGTTTGACGGTAATCACGCATTACTCCTTGATTTTGTGCAAAGCAATCATCTCAATGTCGATGCGTGCCTCGTTATCGACTTCGTATTGTTCGCTGGTCTCCTCCGTAAAGCAGTCAAGATAAGAGGTGCGCTTATCGTCTTGGTTGATGGGGTAGATGGTAATTTTGGCTTTGGTGATGTTATCCCAGTCAATTTCGGTACCGTCAATCGGAATGGCAGCGGTAACGCTTAATTTGTGTTCGGTTACGCCGTCACAATAACCGTTGACTCGGCCGTTGCGGTTCATCGTTTTGACCGGCTTGCGGCCTGTAGTGGTTTGCGGCTTGATGCTCACAATCTCGATATCGTGGCCGTTAACCTCCATGATCACCGCACCGGCATAAGTTGCATCGCTCATATTTTATCCTTTTTTAAGGTTTCAGACGGCCTTTAAACCTGTTTTAAACGCCGTCTGAAAAGGGTTACAAAATCAAATCAATGCGCCCGGCAAAGACGTGCAGGCCGTTGACCACATCGGCGGGGATAATGGCATTAACACGGTTGGGGTCGTTTTGCGCACGCGCCACCACCAGCTTGCCTTTGTTGGCCTCGGCGTTTTCGATGATTTCGGCTTGGTCGAGCTTAATCAGCACGTCCAAAATCTCGCTCTTAACCTTGGGCAGCAGGCGGTCGCTCAATTTGTCGCGCGGAAAACGCAGGGCAATGCGCTCTTTAACGCTGCGGCGCACATAATCCAGCGTGCGGATGGTGGTAATGTCGAGTAGTGCCGGGTCGTCGGTGTTGTTGGCCGACTTGGTATAGGTGGATACGGCACGCATAATCTGCACGCGGTTGTTGACCACTGTGAGTGGGGTCAAGCCGTTGTACAGCGCATTGTTGCATTCTGCAAACAGCGGCCATTGCGCATCAGGTGTAACGGCCAGCCCTTTGATTTCCAGTGTGTTCAGCGGCTTGGCAGGGTCTTCTTCAAAGGCCAACACCGCCGCATAACCTGCGGCGATGATGCCGTTTGGCTCTACCGCACCTTTGTACCAAGCACAGGTAATGCGGCCGTCGTTGATTTTGCCGGTAGCAGTGGTGGCCGTGCTCAAGGTCGCACTCATACCCAATACGCCGATACAGCCGCGCTGCTCGATGGCGTTGGATACGTTGGTAATATGGTTGCTCAAGGCTTTGGCGTTGTCGTCATCGCTAAACGGGCTGCAAATAATGTGATAATGCTTGCCCGCCACTTTGGACAAGGCCGTGGCAATGTCCGCATTTTTGGCACCGCCGGTAAAGGCATTGGCTTGATAAGTCAGGCCGGTATTGCCGGTGCTCACGGTTAAGCCGCTCTCGTTGCCGATCTCGCCTTTGTGTTTGGCCGTCAGCGTAACGGCTGCGCCGCTGCCGGATGCGGTAACGGTTAAATCGGCGGCAGTGATGGCGGTTTTCAGACGGCCTGCCACTGTGGCGGCGGTCTCGCCGGTGTTAACGGCCGTGCTTACCTGCTTGCCGCCAATCGTGATTTCCACCACGCCCGGCGCGGTGGCCGTGCCGGAAAGGGTAACGGTTGCGGTTGCCTGCACGCCTGCGCTGTGGTCGGCAATACCGATAACGGTCAAATCCAAATAAGGGTTGTTGGCAAATGCTTGGCGCACCATCAAATGCGCCAGCGATCCTTGTCCGAACAAATCGGCCGCCTCGGCATCGCTAAATAGTTGCACCGGCTCTAAGGCGGGCTGTATGCCCGCGGTCAGCATGGGTGCAACCATCAATACCTTTTGCGGATTTTGCGGCAAACCTTGCACGGCATTGCGGGTGTTAAATTCAATATACTGCCCGGGCACGCGGATGCTGCCCGGAATCGCGTCAAAATCAATATGGGGCATCATTACTCTCCCTTAGTATTGCGGGTTTTGGTATTTGGGGCGGCATCCTCAACCACCACCAAATCGCCGTCATCAATCATGCGGCGGTAATACAGGCTGTTGCCGTCCACCTCCACCGGCTCTTGGCCGATATATTCGTGCGGGTTGTGTTCGGTCGGCACACGCAGGCCGTCTGCCGCCGTTACTTTGATTTTGCTCATTGCTTATCCTTAAGGGTTAGGTTTACAGGTATTTCACCGGCGGATTGCGGGTCGTAAATTTTGCCGTCCAACCCATCGAAATCAGGCCACGGCTCGCTCAATGTAACCTGATACTTGGTAAAGATATGGTCTGGGTCGTCGGGATTGTCGGCGCGTTCGGGGTAGCGGTCATTTTCCAACCCGCAGGTGTTAAAGCGGATGGCATACTCAACCGCATATATGCTTACTGCGGCGTTTTGCACCAGCACATGATTGGCAATCGCGCGCACCGCTTTGGGCACCAAGCCGCGGCTATCGGCAAAACCGAGCCGCTGGCCGTCAAGCAGGCGGCGAACAGCGCGGATTAAATCGTTGCTGCCGATTTCGCGGCTGTCGATGCCGCCTTGCCGCTGCGCCTGCTCGTTGCGCAGATTGCGGGCCGCCACCATCACCACAAATTCGGCGGTATCCTGATAACGTCCGCATACGCCGCCGGTGCTGGCAGGCTCAACTTTGCTGCCGCCATACGTTACCCAAACCGCAGGCAGCGTATGGATTTGCCCCGCCAAATCGTCGGCCTCGCCGTTGTAGCTTTTAACCGTGCGCACCATGCGACCCAAGCCCCGTTTCAGACGGTCTGTTATCGCTTGCTCAATATCAGTGATCACGCCCAAACACCTTATTTTTACCGTTTACAAACACAATACCGTCTTCGCCCGCGGCCACTTCTTCGCCGCTATCATCCACGCCCAGCTGCACTTCGCCTTTGGCCATAGCACGCAGCAGGTCGAGCACGTCGATTTTGTAGCGGTTGCGGATTTCGTCGGTAATCAGCACGCCGTTGGCGGCGGTAAGGCGGTAGCGGGCAATATCGCAACACAAGCGCTTGAGGATGGGCGGCACATCGGTAAACGGACGTTTAAACCGACCCAGATAAGCGTCTATTTCTGCGGTGGCATCGGCCAGTGCCACTGCCGCCACATCCTCGTCAATCAAGCCGTCTTGGTTGCGGTCGGTCAGCTGGATAACCTCCAGCTCGCTGAAACGCGCAACCATATCCTCAACCGTCGCGTATGCCATTACTCGACCGCCTTGCGTTGCAGCATAGGCTCGGCGCAGATTGCCTTCCACACCGCTTCGCCGACTTCGGCGCGCTTCACTTCGCGCCAGCCGCCGTCAAACAGCAGGCCGCCGCGCCAAAATTCTTTGCCGTCTGCGCCGGTACTGACGAGCATCACATCGCGGCTGTCCGCCAAAGAGTCGGCGGCGCGTTGCGTATGCTGCGCTTTGAGTTCGGCAAGTTCGGCGGACAGTGCCTTTTTGTCGTCTTCGGCTTTTGCCAAGTCTGTGGTCAGCATTTCGACATCGTTTCGGGCGGCGGCAAGCTCTGCCTGCACGGCGTCCAATTCAGCTTTGATGTCTTCAAACGACGGGGTGGCGGTTTCGGCGGTTGCTGGTTTGTTGTTGGTTTTTGCCATGATGACTCCTTGTTTCAGACGGCCTTTAAACAGGTTTTAAAGACCGCCTGAAGGCGGTTTGGGGTTTACAGATGCACGCAAACGTGCAGTTTCAGACGGCCTTTGAAGGTATTGGTCGTGCCGTTGATTTTGTCGGCTTCCAATAATTCACGGGCTTTGTCTTCCAGTTCGGGCGGGACGACCAACAGGCTTGGCTTAATGCCCAAGACATAACCGCCATCAGCTTTGGTTTTTTGCATTTGCACGATGATTTTGGCAAGGTTTTCGCGGGTCAGCGCGGTTTTTTCTGCCATGTGCATCAGCTGCCACAAACCGAAACCGGCATTACAACGGCGGCGCGAGCCATACAGATATTCGTCTTCCATAAACACGCGGTCGGATTTGGACGGATCGAATTTGGTTTCGAACTCTGTTTCGGTGCGGTTTTGGAAAATCAAAGGCTTCAGGGTTTTGGTGTCGTCAACAATGTAGAATGTAGGTGCGTCGTTGTCTGTACCGGTAGTCAGGTTGGAATAAGGCGTGTTTTGACCTGTGCCATCGTGGTTTTCGAAAACTGGATGGTCAACGTCAAAGAAGTATTGGCCGTCGTAGCCAATGGTGGTTTTGCCTTTCTTGAGCAGACCCCACACCAACGTATCAGGCAAAGCGGCAGCGGATTCACCCATTGCAGCCATCATTGGGCGGTACATACCTACTTGGTCATCTTCGATGTCAGTGCGAGCCACGCCAACAGTCGCTTCGAATTTTTTATTTTCCAAGCTCATTGCCTGATTGCTCATTTTTTTGATCTGACGTGAGCCGACCCACTCGCGCATTTGCGGGAATTTGCCCAGCCACGCATAAGTATTCGTCGAAGTTGTTGACGGAATAGTCATAGCGATAGCAGGGTAGTCAGGCTTAACCGAATCTAAGCCGGACTGAAACTCTTTGCGGAATGCTGCCGTCAGGGCGGCTAAAATTGCTGCCTTATTCATTACTTACCTTCGCTTTCTTTGATTTTTACAAATTCTTCGCCGGACATGCCCAGCATTTTTGCTGCGGCTGCCTCTTCCGCAGTCAGTGCGGCGACGCGTTCGTCGGGTGCTTTGCCGCCCGTTTGCGAGCCTGCCAGTGCAGCGACCGGCTGGGCGTTTTCGATAAAGCCGCTCAAAAAGGCAAAGCCACCCGGCTGTTTCAGCACGCCTTCCGCCCATTCTTTTTGTGCGGGCAGCAGCTTGCCAGCAGACAGTGCGGCGGTAATCAGTTCGCCGCCTTTGTCGGCTTCGCGCTCGGCGGTCAGGGCGGCAACTTGGTTTTGCAGCTCCTGCACCAGCGATACCGGCGCGTATTGGGTCAAATCAGGCTTGCCGTTTTGTGCCGACAGTGCCGCGATTCGGTTGTCTTTTTCTGCCAACTGCGCGAACACGTCGGCAGACAATGCCACGTCTTTCGGCTTGGCTTCGATGAGCGCGGACAATGCCGCCTTCAGTTTTTCTTCGTCCGCCTCAGGCAGACCGAACAGTTGCTGTAACAACTCATTCATGGGTTTTGGCTCCGGTTCCGGGTTTAAAATTTGCGCCGACGCTGCCGCCAGCACCTCGTCCATGCCGTCCAACGCTGGGAAATTTGTCAGCGCGGCGTGAAAAATTTTGGTTACATATCCCTTTGTGTCATAGGAAAACACAGCAGAGATGTAGCGATACTCTTTTGCGGCAATTGCAGCAGCCGCCTTGTCCGTCCATTCCACTTCGGCAAACATGCCTTTAGGCGTGAACTCCAGCCAACGCATCCAACCGGCGGCAGGTGCAGGTTGTCCGTTTTTCTCTTTGTAGAGCGTCTGGTGTTCATAATCAACGACCAACTGATTGCGCGAACTGTTGGCCAACAACGCGACATCATGACCGTTCTCTTCGGTCAGATACCACGCAGGGACATCAGCCGGACGACCGTCTACTGCGCGAAATTCGCCATATGGCAGCAGTTGGATTCGCCCGTCTTTTGGCTGCACCTCGAAACTGCACACGGCAAGTAGGGTTTTTTGTGAATTTTTGGACATGTGTACCTCTCTCAATACTGTCATTTTGCCTATTTGAAAAAACAACAAAGAGTAGGCGTGCTTCAAACCCTACCGCCATTTTTTTTTAAAACCTGTCCGCGCGATACACAATTAATCGTTTTCAGGGGCTTTTTAGAAGCGTCTAGGATTGATTTTTATATCTTGGGCAGGGGTTTGTATTACCCGCATAAAAAAAACGCGCTAAAAAGCGCGTTTTTGAGGGTTTTATAAATTCACGGTATCAGATCCGAAAAATAATCCTGCACATCGTCTATCAAAGCCTGTTTGTCGTCGTCCGTCAACGTCAAAAATTCCCGTTGCGGAATCCGAACTTTGCGGTTGCGCCCAGCCTGCCCACCGAAGTTATGAATAGCGGCATAGATGATATTGGTGCCGACAAGGGCGGTGTCGTTATCGTACATAGTCGAAAAGCTGTCTTTCAGACGCCCGGTATCAGTCAAAGGTTTACCGGCTCGGTATTTCAGCCCCAACCATTTCGGACGGCCTGCGTAGCGGAAATTGAGCTTGACCGCCGTGTGCATGGTTTCGGACAGTCGGCGCATCAGCAGGTAGCGGTTTTCGATCCCGTTGCCAAGCCGCTCGATTTGGTTTAGGACGACAAAGATATTGTCTATTTTGACATCAATCATGGTATTATCCTGCCTAGGCTACTAAAAAAGCGGTGAATTTGTCTGCCCTCCGCAGCCCTTATGCAGTCCTCGGACTGGGATTGGTATCCGTTACATAAGCGAGAGTGTGTCGGGATTGCAGTCCGACTTAGTAGCCTTTTTTCATTTCATAGCGTTTCTTGCTCTTCACAATTTCTTTTTCATCCGCTCGGCGAAACGAATCTAAAAAAATCGCATCATGCTGTGGCAGATATTTCAACACCGCCATCAATCTGTATTTTTCGTTCCCTTCCAACGGCTTCCCGAGCAAAACAAAACTTTCTTTTCCTCTGCTTTTGTCATAAAAAATATATTCGGGCTCATGAATCAGATCGGGGAGCATGGCATATAAATCTGTTCCAAACGATTGCCCCTCACGGCTGTCTACTTGTTTAACCAATGTATCGTCAGACAGCCACACCGTCGCCCGCGCCATGCCTGTCAACTCCTGCGTCTCCTTACTCAACACGCCGGCAGCAAATTTAAGCTGTCTTGACAGCGCGTTCCGGATTTTGATTTTTTGCTCTTTATCCGGTTTGCCTTCAATGTTCAGACGACCTTTGACCTCGTAAAACTCTTTTTTGAGCTGTTTGAAACTGCTTTTAAAATCGGGACCGCCCATTTCCGCCTTGGCAAACTCATGAGCCAAGGCGCGGTCGTATCTGTCCAAATTCGGGCGGTAGTTCATCCGCCCTGCGTTGTAGTCAAAGCCGCGGTCGGTCGTGTAGAGGCTGCCGTCGGGGGCTTTATAGGCAGTCGTCTGATAGCTGTCGCCTTTCTTGTTGTAGATTTTTTGGGTTTCAACTAGATTTTCCGGCGTGCTTTGTCCGACAATCCGCCCCTGCCTCTCGACATCCCGTTCAGACAGGGCGATGACCGAGCAGCGGCAGTTGTAGCCGTTGGGCGGGTAAAAAGTCGTCCAGAAAGCGTCGTCGTACCGATACACCAGCCCGTCCATTGTGGCATGGGCAGGGCGGGTGCGGCTGTCGCCTACCGAGTCATACATCCAATAAGGCCGCGCATCGACATTTGCCATATAGCCCTGATACTGTCCGGCATTGTAGGCGGTCTGCATGTTGGTGCGGTAAATCGTCTCCAGTCTGCGCGGCGCGCCGAACACCTCGCCAGTTGCAGGGTCGATGATGTCTTTACCGTTATGTCCGTTCGGGTGCAGCCAGCCCTTGCCGGAGAGCAGGTTTAAGATGCCTTTGCGCCAATCATCGTATGACTGCCCACTCTTTGCCGATTCAATCATCGATGTTTTGATGTCATTCAGCATATCCAAGTCGGTCATACGGGCAACCGTATAGACTTTGGCGATTTCAGAAGCGGTCAGATTGCGGTAGCTCTCCGCCGTAACCTTTTTGCTCTCCAGCCACTCGATTGCCTTTTGCGGCGGCAGGCTTAAGGCAAATCCCAAATCAGGCGCGGGCATGGTCTTGTCCCAAGATATCGCTGATAAACAAGGCCTGCTGCATATAAGTACGCAGTTTCGCGTTGTCCAAATTCGGATAAAGCGCATTCAGTGCGGCATCTGCCTCCTCGTAGCTGTTGCAAGCATTAAGTGCGGCAACCGCCTGACGCACCATCGGGTTGAGCTGAGAATTGAAATCGGGTTCAACCAGCGCGTCATCCAACGCGCCGTCCAATATTTCCTGATGCCTGCCCGTAGCCTTAGATGGTACGGCATGGGCGGATAAAGCCGCCAATGCAGTTCTGTTTACCGGATTGTCCGGTACCTGCCGCGCCAACACAGCCTCACCCTCCTGCACATCTGGAATTACCAGTTTGTTGCGCACCCAGCTTTCGGGGATTTGTACGCCGACATCCACTAGTTTCGGGATAGCGTCGGCGAAGACTGCGATGTCTTCCGGATCGCGCGTGTCAAATTCAAATTTCGGCACGCGGTTTGGGTCGGCATTGGGATAGTTGATTCGCAGGAACGGCCCGATGATTTGGCTTGTGATGGTTTGCGCCACCTGTTTTGCGTCCGATACCAGCAAATCGCGGCGTACTTCGTTGTGGATATTGCCCAGCGCGTTGGTGCTGGATTTTCCGTCCGCGCCGCTGGTCAGCGTTTGCCCCAAAATCAGCCGTGCCGCCGATTTTTCGCACCAGTCGGCCATCTGCAAAAACGGATTACTGGTTGCCGTCGTACCGCTTGCCGCGTTGTGCAGCTCGATTTCCATACCTTCGGGCATGATGCCCGCCGCGTTGTGACCGATTTCCGCCACTGCCCGAAGCAGGGTGTTTTTTTCCTTTTTGGTTGCGCCCGCGCCGTATTTGCCGATACGGATGGGCATGCCGTACAGCTCCAAAAACTCGGCAAAATCGTGGACGGCGTAGTGTTTGAACATATACAGCCAGGCAAGCGTGCGGAAAAGCCCGTTGCGCGCCTGCTGCACGCTGCGCGATTTTTGGGTATGAACGACCCAGCCCAGCGGCCACAACGCTTCGCCTTCCGGATTTTCACGGGTACGCAGCAGCATCCCGTCGTCTTTGTCCCATTTGAACCAGCTTTGCGGGCGGTGGATAAAGTTTCGGGGTAGGTAAAGGCCGTCTGAAAATACCCATTCGACCTCCAAAGCAGAAAATCCGTGCCCGACAGCGTCCATCAAATCCATAATCAGGTCTTCGAGGGTAGGCAGGCTGTCCATCATTTCGTAGGCTTGGTCGGACAGCTTTTCTTCTTCGGGCGTCGCATTTCGCGGCGGGGCGACGCGCCAGTTGAGCGTCAGCAGCGCGCGTTTGCGCGTACCCATATTTGCCGCGATGTCGCTGTCGCGCTCCTCAATGTCCGCGAAAAGCTCGTGTTGGGCTCGGATGTCGCCGTTTTCCGCGTCCTCGAAGAGGGCGCGCATTTTTTGAGGCGTAATAAAATTGGACGGATGTTCGGCGATAACTCGACCTGTCGCCGTGATTTGAGCCACATCCGTCTGCAATGCCGTTTCAGGCTTGAGGATTTTGGATTTTTTGTCTTTTTTTGCCATTACCGGCTCCATTTGCTTCTAATGTCATCGTCAAAATCGTCGTCATTCGGGCTTTGCCATTCTATCGGCACACAATTCGCCACCGCCCCCGACCACAGCATATGTACCGCATCGGGGCCGTCGTCATGGTCGGCTTTGGGGAAATGGCGGAACTGCTGCACCAGCGTCTGTTGGCTTTCATTGAGCAGTATCAGCCCGTTAGCCATGTGCGGCTGCAAGGTCTCGATCCGCAACAGCTTGTCCGATACCGGCTTGACCGCGCGGGCGGGTACGGGCAGCCCACGCGCCGCGCTGCGCTTGACCAGCTCGTCTTTTAAAAATTCCTGAAACTGTACCGTTTCGACAAACCACAGCTTACAGCGGTATTGCCGGTGCAGGCGGATGACATCCTCGATAATCAGGTCGGGCAGGCGTTTTTTGATTTGCGCCTCTACGATATAAAGCTTGCCCGTCTGCCGCTGATAGCCGCCAATGATGATTGCCGACGGGTCACGGCTTGCCCCCGCTTTGCCGAGCGATGGGTCGAGCGATCCGAAGTAGACCAGGTCGGACGGCAAGTCTGTCCAGAATTTCATAGATTTTGCAAACGGCGCGTCTTCGCCGGATACGGGGTCGTTTTGGTACTCCGAATCAAACGTCGCGTGTCCGTCGCGGGCGCGGATTTTCATCAGCGCGAGTACGCCGCGAGCCGCCCAAGAAGTGACCGCGCCACGCTCCATCTCGTCTTTGTTCGCCTGATAAAACGCTTCGGCTACCGCCGCACCGTCATTGCGGTACAGCTCTTCCCATCTGTCCCACAAATCCATGCGGTCAGGCCAGCGTTTCATCGCCTTAAACTTGATGCCTTTCCAAAATGGATTGTTTAAGGTGCGGTTCAACACGCTGTCGTAGTGCAAAATCGTGCCGATATAGATCACATCGTATTTCTGACCGACTCCGCCCAGAGGCAATACAGTCTTAGTCAGCCACGCATTGAGCTTATCGCGCTGTTCGGGATTGCGGACTTGCTCGTCATTCTCAATATCGTCCAATATAGTCAGGTCAGGACGATAAGGGCCGTGACGCAAACCGCGCAGCTTTTTACCGCTACCTGCCACTTGGACTTTAACGTCATTGGCCGTCACAATCGTACCGGCCTGCCATACAC
>ERZ773246.240-NODE-240-length-24806-cov-5.69634_pt1 | contig 24806 bp, 21 predicted proteins | sample MGYA00580519_ERZ773246 | MGnify/ENA primary metagenome ERZ773246 (study PRJEB29015, sample SAMEA2738153) | human oral metagenome | biome: human oral; feature: human-associated habitat; material: saliva | place: China | collected 2246 ...
TGATGAGCTCGTACCTGAATTGCCTGGATTTGGCGCAGGAAAGCGGTATGGGCTCACTTGCCTTCTGCTGTATTTCGACGGGCGTTTTTGGCTACCCGAAGCAGGCCGCTGCCGAGGTCGCTGTGGATGTGGTCAATCGGTGGCTCACTGCGACCCAGTCACCCATGGTCGTTGTGTTTGATGTGTTTTCTGATGAGGACGAGGCGATTTATCGACAGCTGCTGGGGTTTTGAGGTTTTGGGGCTGTAGGCACTTCTGAGCTACACGCTTTCCACTGTTGCAGGCACTTCGAAGGGCGGGCAAGCATGGATAAGAAGGCTGTTCAGATTCTGAAACGTTTGATGGACGATCAGAAGAAGCATTCGGTGAGCACTGAGGAGCTTGCTTATGCCCGGAAGATGGGCGTCGTTGTTGAGGATCGGCCAATTACTCATGATGAGGCAGTTGACGTCCTAACGCGTTGTTTCGATGCTGTGTCTTTAGAGGATGCGGCGCAGGCGTTTTTATATAGTTTGTCCTCGCGCGATGTCGAGTACCGCTATATTTAGCCCTCCTTCGTGTATGCGCGCAGTTGGTTTTCTTTTGATCGAGGCCAGGCGGAGGAGGTTCCGCAAAAGCTGACGGGCTCCTTCTTTAACTGGGTGAAGCACAAGGGCGGCGGCATTTGGGGAACGATCGGGAAGCCGATCTTTTACTTGGAGCAGTTCGCGTCGATGGAGCGGCGGACTGCGAGTGATGTTGATGTGGAAATTTTGCGGTCGATCTTGGATCTGGCTGATTCCATGGAGGACGAGGCCAGCAGCACTGCCTTAGCGACCGCTATCCGCACCGCGAAGTTGCTTCCCTGCAACCAGGCCGAGGCCATTGGAATCGTTGAGACTCTGGGAATTTGCGGGATTCTAGATACACCAGGACATCCCGGTTTCCTGCATTCATTCACTCCCCCACTGGAGCGCGATACAGGTAACCTCAGGCAGAGCCTGTCCTACCCCTTGAACTGGTGGTGTGGGGCTAATGGAGTGAATTGGGAGAATGCGGCGGAGGTGTTCGGGGCTGATATCAAAGTGATACGTCTGCGTTCAAACAGTGCACGTTGATTCCAAGGTCAACCGAACAAAACATACATCGAACAGATCACAGTTCAAAGAATCTTACGGAATAACACCCTAAGAGCGAAACCTCTAGTCTAGAATTTTTACCATGCTCGTCCTCACTGCGGATTCGGACTTTTTTGTGTTGCATCCCGTCACTACTTACCAAACGGTCTAGGGAGAAACACCGAGCATGATCCCTGTAATCGATCTCTTTGCTGGTCCTGGAGGGCTAGGGGAAGGGTTTTCTTCTCTAAGAGACACATCCGGAAATCCTATCTTCCAAACAATAATGTCCATCGAAAAGGACGAAATGGCCCACAAAACATTGCGGCTTCGTTCTTTTTTCCGAAAGATTCTGCGAGTAAACAACGACACTATCCCTGTCGAATATCTGCAGTACATGGAGACCCGCGATTCGGACACGCTTAATGTTCTTGTTGACCGTTTTCCCGATGAATGGGCGGCCGCAGAAGAAGAGTCCCTGTGCGCGACGCTCAAAGCGGATGACAATACTCTCGTTGAACTGGGACGCGAGAGGTTAAGAAAATACGGTATTAGGGAGTCCGATAACTGGGTTCTAATCGGTGGCCCACCTTGTCAGGCATACTCGCTAGTCGGACGCGCCCGTAGAACACACGATGAAAAATTCGAAGATGACCCTAAACAGACGCTGTATAAGTGTTATCTGGCTTTCATCGAAGAACTTAAACCGACGCTATTCGTTATGGAAAATGTCAAAGGACTTTTGTCTGCTCAACGAAAAGGAGAGGGCATCTTCGAGCGAATCTGCGATGATATGAAATCCGCTGGATATGAAATCCGCTCACTGGTGAAAGAAGACGCTAGAAATCCACGTGACTACATCGTCGAATCTGAACGTTTTGGAATCCCACAAACACGCCATCGTGTAATTTTGCTTGGGGTTAAAAAAGGAAGCCATATCAGCTCCACCCTTCTCCAAGAAGCGAAGCAGACCACTTTACGAGAAGCCCTCACTGGCATTCCCCCTATCCGCAGTGCCTTCTCAATTACGAACAAAGGATGGCGAGACTTAGACTGGAATGCCTATATTAACGCTGCAATTGGGCGCCTTTTGGAGACCGCCGAGGGAAAAGAGCTCGAGGATATTCTTAAGCGCGTAAGTTACCGGACGCCTATCGAATCACTCTCTTGTTCACGAACCACCGGAGAAAAGTCGAAGTACGAGGAATGGTACAGAGGACGTTTAGGATCAAGCCATATCCTTACCAATCACGAGTCCCGTGCGCATCTCGCATCAGACCTTGATCGATATCTTTTCTGTGCTGCATATGCTGAGAAACATGGGTCACCCGCTAAGATCCGCGATTTCCCAAGAGCACTCTATCCCAACCATCGCAACATCCTTGAAGCGAAGGAGGGCGATGAAATCAAGTTCGCTGATCGCTTCCGCACCCAAGTATGGGATCGGCCCTCTACTACAATCACTTCGCATATTTCTAAGGATGGGCACTACTATATCCATCCAGATCCCGCCCAATGCAGAAGCTTGACGGTACGCGAGGCAGCGCGATTACAAACTTTCCCTGACGATTATCTTTTCGAAGGAAATCGCACGTCACAGTACACGCAAGTAGGCAATGCTGTCCCGCCTCTTCTTGCGCAGCAGATCGGGAAAATCGTAGCCAGATCTCTGGAGATTGAGGCTGTAGGCTTTTGCGATGGTCTACCCCCTAACACGCAGGGATAATAGTTAGAGTTTATAGGGACAACCATTCATTCCTAGACGCTCGAGCATCTTGACTAGCACAAACGACTCCTTGTCCGATGGAATATACGCGGGCATTGAAGCTGCACGCCGTAGGATCATTCGTTCCTTTTCGCTAGCCTAGTGCTCCGTAATGCACCAGTGGAGAAGAACTTTCTAAAACTCTGCCCCCGCTTCTACAACTTTTGTCTGAGCGTTAATTCCATTCACTTCTCGCTGTTTTTTCGCCCCATCACGGCGAATATCGCGCTCGCTTTCAGAGCTGATCAGCTCAGCAATCCACTCTTCATCCCAATCGATTTTTCTCTTTTTTATCTCAACCCAGCATCGTTCCTGCTTAGCCCACTCAGTAATATTTCTGTAGCCATCTGCAGGCTTCAACAAAACTTCGTGCGCAATATCAGCAGCTTGCCCGAGTGCTCTCCTGAAAGCAGGTGTAACATCCTGCATCTTCCAGATCTCGAGGAAGTTAAGTTTTCCCAGCGGTACGAGCGGCATTCGCAAGAGCAGCGCTTAGTCCCGTGTAGAAGAGTGCGAATAACCAATCTGAGATTAACGCAGATCGGCGCAGTCCAAATCCGAAGGACATCATGCAGGCCATGATCAGATAGCCTTTTAGGTCTAGGAATCGAAAGAGGTATAGACCTTCTTCCGCGAGTCCACTAATCCTCCGAGCGCTCTCCTGAGAAGCTCGCGGAACATTGCATGAAAGGCAAAGAATATTGCATCCGCCCCTACAAGCACCCCCACGAGCACAGCGACCGACGCTCCATTCATTCCGTAAAGCGCACGCACACCAATAACGGCAACGTTAACACCCGCTAACAACCAGACAATACCGGCCACAATAATCAGGCTCTCTTTCTTCATTTTGAGCATGATTAACAGCAGCCTTCCTTTTCTATAGCTTTCGCGTCGGATCTCAAAGATTCAGTGCTGCGCACTCCCTTCTAGACAAGTTGGAATCCACCGACATTGCCAGGGTGCCAGCCCCCCCAAAGACAACAATCTCCACCTCAAGATCTACCGGTCGGCGAATCAGGCCACTCCTTATATTCACCACATCTCGTCGATAACGGCCCGTATCACCGTGCTCCAGGACAAGCACGATGTACGCATGCATGCGTGATTCACCATCCTGCTCATTTGCCCCAGCTGTAGGAGGTTGACCCATCACACTAGCGACGGCCCCAAGCTCTATGCGGCGCTCTAACACACGGCAGAGCTAGTTTGCTGCCATAAGAGTTAAAAATGCGCTTGGATATAAAACGTACACACGGGAAGTTTGTACGAATTTTTGAGTATAATTTCACAAAACTGTGTAATGGGAGTTCATCGTGAGCAAGCTGCAACTGGATCCAATTCCGAGCGTCTTAATAGAGAGCATGCGAGACATTGGGTACTCCTTTGAGTCTGCAATCGCAGACATCATCGATAATTCGATAACAGCAGGTGCAAAACACATACAAATCGAGGTTAGAAGCGAGGGCAATCCAGCTATAGCCATTATCGACGATGGTGACGGACTCTCACGCGATCAGCTTATTGCGGCGATGCGCATGGGGAGCACCGATCCAAGAGAACAGAGATCTCTAGGAGATCTTGGGCGTTTTGGTCTTGGGATGAAAACCGCCTCATTCTCCCAATGCAGGAGACTGACAGTCTATTCATCCCAATCCGGAGTTGCAAACGCCTTTACTTGGGACTTGGACTATGTCGTGGAAACGAACTCTTGGAGTGTTATCGAACAAACAAACTTCCAAGAAGTTAACTTCTACGATATATTCCCGAGCACAGGCACCGTCGTGCTTTGGGAGAAGATTGACAGGCTCGGCCAGCAATCTTCAAGCAGGAAGAAAGTTACATCATCGTTTGAGCGCCTAGTATCCGACGCGGAAGAACACATTGCATTGGTGTTTCACAGATTTCTCGCTGGTGAACCTAGTTGTCCAAAAGTAAATATTACTTTGAACGGCAGACAGATTGAACCTCTCGATCCCTTCAATAAGAGGCACAGCGCGACAATACTGGGTCCAGAGGAGCTGCTTCCGAGTGGTGTTGTCATGCAGGCGTACACATTGCCTCATCGCAAGAAATACAGCTCCCAAAAAGAGTACGAGAAATATGGTTTACGAGGTGGCTATCAAAGGAACCAGGGAATCTACTTGTACCGCGCAAAACGCCTCATCATTCATGGGACGTGGTTTAATCTTGCACAGAAGACGGCGGTTACTCAACTGTGCAGAGTGCGCATTGATATCGAGAACACAAACGACGAGGACTGGAAAATCGACATCAAGAAAGTTTCTGCACAGCTCCCCGAAGAGGCTAGGGCAACTATCAGACGATTACTTAACCGGCTCTCTTCCCCCTCAAAAGGCGTATACAAGCGAATGGGCGCAAAGCAGACCACGTCTGCTTCCTACCCAACATGGGAGATCATTAAAGACAGCGGGCTAACTCGTTATGCAATCAATAGATCCCATCCGACGTTGTTAGAGTTGCAAGATCTGCTTAATGAAGACCAAGCCCGCAAGCTCTCACATGCGTTAGATGTTATTGAATCAGGCTTTCCGCTTGATTCGCTTTTTGTCGAATTGACAAACAACCCTGAAACCGTTGCGGCACCGGTTATCAATGACATCAGCTATGCTGAGATAGTTCGAGAGTTCTTTGCCTATCTAAAGGGGCAGGGTATTGAAGAGCAGACGATAATCGACCAAATGCGATCCACTCCAATCTTCTCAAACAACTGGAACAAGGTTCTTAGAATATTGGCTATCAATGAAAGCTAGCGCATGAACATCTATGACAACCTGCATGGCGTAATAAGCCGTGCGATATGGGACGCATTCAAGCCCGGAACTGAACCTCCTGACGCAGACGCGCTCAAAGAAGCTGTGCGGGTACAACTACAGCTATACCTTCATACGTCCATATTTCCCCTGTATAAAGAATTGATCGGGGTTATTGACGAAGACGCATTCGCTGACAGTCTCGTAAAGGAGTTTTGGGAAAAGCGGGCAGTTAAGCAAACTGACGGGAACTATCTTTTTTCATCCGAAGGCAACGAGCCATGGCTTGACGACGCTGAGCGTAGTGGCGAGATTACATGGCATTACTGGGAACAGTATCGTAAATACCTAGACGAGGACCTTCGATGGTCAAGGAGCGTCTGCGACACTATTGGCAAGGATACGCGGGAAATACTTGCACTCACTCACGATCCAAAAGACATCCAGTATTCAACAAAGGGACTCGTAATTGGAAATGTCCAATCAGGAAAAACTGCGAACTATCTAGGGTTGCTGTGCCGCGCAGCAGATGCTGGATACAACTATCTTGTGATCCTCGCTTCAACAACCAATGACTTGAGGGAGCAGACCCAGAAACGCATTGAAGAAGGCTTCATAGGATTTCGTCTCGTCCAAGACGAAAAAGACCGCAGAGCATACCGAATCGAAAACGTTGGTGTTGGAGACGGCATCGCGGGCGATTTCAGGCACCCCAACCCAGGAACAACTAGGGACGATGATTTCAAGAAAGCAAAGATGCACGCATTCTTGAACATCAGCGCAAATAACGTAAAAGAGCCTTGGATTTTCATCATAAAGAAGAACACAAGCACGCTAAGGAATCTAATTACATGGTTCAGACAACAAAAGAGGGGGCCAAATGATCGGCTCTTCTTAATCGACGATGAGGCAGACTACGCCTCAATCAATACCCAGTATTCAAAAAACAAGATTTCGACCATTAACTGTTTGATCAGGGATTTGTATCTACTTTTTCCGTGCAGGACGTATGTTGGTTACACCGCGACGCCCTATGCAAACATACTCATTGACCGTGATGCCGAAGATGAGACGCACGGGGAGGACCTTTTCCCGCAGCATTTTATTTATACACTCAATCCCTCGGATTCATATTTCGGGGCCGATGAAGTTTTCGCCGATATTGATGAGGCTGAAGATGGGGTAGGTCGCTGTAAATACGTCAGATTCATTGATGACTGCATACCCCCAACCAAGAAGGACAAACCTGTCGAGACACTTCCAGAAACACTTAAAGATGCAATCAGAACATTTATGCTGGCCTCATCTATCCGGAATCTGCGCTTGGCAGGCAGGCCACATAACATTACGATGCTTGTAAATGTCAGCCAGTTCATCTCGATACAGGGACAATACAGAAGGCTTATAGATTACTTTCTTGAAGACACTGTCGTTCCAGCATTCAAACTTTATGGATCACTGCCCGCCCAGATAGCCGAGGACAACTCCCAAGAAATCCGCACGTTCCATCACATATGGGACCTTGAATACAACGGTAGATGTGAGTACTCTTGGGACGAAGTTTTCTCAAACTTGTTTGGTGTAGCGTCCAGAATCAAAACCGCACTCATTCATGGAAAGTCAACGGACAACCTTGAGTACGGTTCTGGGAACGAGTGCGTCATAGCAATCGGCGGAAATAGGTTGAGCAGAGGCTTGACTCTCGAAGGGTTGGTCGTCTCCTATTTCAATAGGAATTCAAGATCGTATGACACGCTAATGCAGATGTCTCGCTGGTTTGGCCACAGGACAGGCTACCAAGACATCTGCAGGATATGGATGACCGCAGAGTCCGCTGGCTGGTGCAGGTTCATCGCCGATTCTACAAACGACCTGATTGTTGACCTCATCCGGATGCAGCGAAAGGCCGCGACTCCGAGAGAGTTCGGACTTAAAATTCGTGCGCACCCAAGCACATTGATGGTTACAGCTCGAAACAAGATGGGCGCTGGAGAACTGAAAAGAAACGTTCAATATGATGGAAAATACGTTGAAACCTTCGCGCTGCTGAGAGCAGACGATGCTATAGACGCAAATTTTTCTGCAGCGGACAGGCTGATGAAAGCTTTGGAAGACGGCAGATATCAGCACCATCGTTATGAGGACGAAGACGGTTATCTCGGAGAGCTGGTTTCCGATGTGCCTGCATCTTTAGTTGAGGGCTTCGTTTCGCAATTCGTCAACAATGATGCCGATTCAAAATGCACAGTATCCGAAAGTGTTTTGACACATATCGGGTACTGCAGGGACGAGGGATCTGTATCTTGGGATGTTTTGTTAGCTGCATCGGATGGCGCACAGACTGATGAGAAGTTTTGCTTCGATGGGCAAGAGCTTTGTTATGAGCGTCGTAGCCCCGGCGTCAAAATTGACGACTACAGGTTGATTATCGGCAATAGGAATAAAGTCTCGACCAAGCATCCAGAACGCGCTGGACTCGATCCCGACACGCTCCAAGCCGTCAAAGATGAATACGAGCAAGGAAAGGGCTCAGCTCACCATCCTTCATTTGACTACCTTTGCAGGCAGTACAGGAAACGGCCACTGCTTGTTATTCACCATCTAGACGTCAAGTTCGCAAGCCAAGCAGCTTACGAAAGGGCTTGTCAAACGGGGGATAACAAGCATGGAAAGCTTGATGGCACGCATTGGGAGGCCACTGAGCACAAGCCCGTCATCGCGTGGAGCATAAGCTTCCCAATCTTGAACATCGAGAAAGGAGTCGAGTATGTCTATAACAAGGTGGCTCTTGAAAACCAATATATAGGAGAAGACGGCTACGACGATGACATCTTGGTCGACAATGAGGAGGATTAGTACCATGAATCCGTGGGGCGATATTCCTGCACCTCAGAATAAACAGGACGTCAACTCCATCTTGTTCTCTGACGTCGAGCTCCCTGACGGCGTATCCATTGAATGGATTAAGCTGTATGACTCGTCCGTTGGTATATCTGTTTTCTTCAACGAGTATCAAGGCGATCCAATCACTCTTCCATCGTACAAAGTCTTGGACGTAGTTTTTCGACGTCATGCAGGGAAAAACAAGACCTGCATTCAGATAGTCCTTCGCGATGATGACATGCACGAGCTATTCTTCAGGCTTTGCTTGGACTTGGCGGATTCGATAGCCAGGGGAACACAGAGCAACGTCTTGCATCGCATAGTGGACCGCTTGGAGGAATGGAAACGGCTCCTCAGCGTAGCGCAAAAGAGACTCTCGAAGCCACAACAGAAGGGACTAATCGGTGAACTTGCTTTCTTAAGCGAGATCCTGCTAGTCGAGATGGGGCCGATGGCTGCAGCAAAGGCATGGACAGGCCCGACAGGATCCCCGAGAGACTTCACAAAGGGCCTTACATTCTTTGAAGTGAAGTCGAACCGTGGAGCCCAGGAACATTCTGTGATCATTAGTTCAGAGAACCAACTGACAATATCAACTGAAGAAGAACTATTCCTTTGTGTTATCGGGATCAACGAAGATCCCGTCAACGGATCATCTCTTGACTCCGTCGTTAAAGACGTACGCAATGCATTTGCACAAGATCTTCAAGCCTTGGCATACCTCAACAACCTTTTGGCATCGGCAGGCTATTCCGATTTATTCGATTATTCTGACACAAAATGGGTTAAAGGGAACTTCCGCTATTACTACGTCGACGAAGGTTTCCCAAAAATTGTTCCGTCGTCCATCCCAGTCGAGATATCCGAGGTGAGCTATCGTTTAGACTTGTCACATCTCGATGAGTATGAATTAGATGAGGCTGCCATTAGAGCCAAGATGGGACGCTAAGCATGTCTAATGATGAACTGCTACAACAGTTTCACACGGAGTTCTTGCAAGAAATCGTGACTACGGCCGATTCTGAAGAAATCTATACCGAGGAAGCTCTGTTCGAGGTCTACTCGCCCATCTTAAGTGACGCCGGCGAGTTCGATGAATCGGTTTATGCGCACTATAAACCGTCTTCAGGTGGCATTCGCGTTGATGGGTATTGCGGAAACCCGATGGAAAACCATGGCACTCTGGGCTTAATCGTCGTTGATTTGTGTATGGAGCCAGAAGTCACGACTATCACCAATACCGAGATAACAAGCATCTTCAAGCGGCTAAGCAATTTCCTAAAAAAGGCACTACTCCCTTCTTTTAAAGACGGTCTCGAGGAAACAGATCCCGGCTATGGCTTAGCAGACTCGATCCAAACGAATTGGGAGCGAACGAAGAAAATTAAGCTCATCTTGATGACCAACAGGTCGATGAGCAGCAGAGTTGAAGGTAGGGCTACTGAGGAATTTGACGGGAGGCCCTTGTCATACAGCGTCTGGGATCTGTCGCGTGTATACAAGCTCATATCGTCCGGGCAGGAACGCGAGAAACTGACCGTAGATTTTCGCGAATTGCCTGGCGGTCCCCTGCGCACCCTAAAAGCGTTCGGCGACGATTCGTCGGATCATGTTTTTCTCGCAGCACTTCCGGGCAGGGATCTTGCCCTCATTTACGACAGCTGGGGAAACCGCCTCCTTGAGCAAAACGTGCGTGTGTTTCTACAGGCAAGAAGCAGCGTTAATAGGGGAATCAAAAACACCCTTGAGTCTGAACCAGAACACTTCTTCTCGTTTAACAACGGCATCACCGCTACGGCAGAAAGAATCGAGACAGAAGACACGCCTGACGGAACTGTCATTAATGTATTAGACAACCTCCAGATTGTGAACGGCGGGCAAACAACGGCATCGATTTATGCTGCATTTATGGGGAAGTGCCCACTGGATCAGGTATTCGTCCAGATGAAGCTGAGCATTGTCAAGCCGGAAGAAGCTATCGACCTTGTACCCAGAATTTCTCAATGCGCAAATAGCCAAAACAAAGTCTCTGCAGCAGATTTCTTCTCCAACCATCCATACCACGTGAGAGTAGAAGAGTTCTCAAGACGTATCTACGCACCTTCAAAAGAAGGCAGCTTTATTCATTCGAAGTGGTACTACGAGCGCGCGAGAGGTCAGTACAGAGATGCGCAAGCCTATCTGACTCCAAGCAGGAAGAGAAAGTTTGCTGACGAATACCCGAAGGCTCAGACTTTTACGAAGACCGATCTTGCGAAGTACTTAATGTGCTGGACGGACAAGGTCTACTACGTCAATCGTGGCGCACAAAAAAATTTTGCAGAGTTCGCTAAAGACATCACTGCCCAATGGGAGGAGGACGATAAGGTTTTCAGCGAGTACTACTTCAGATGTCTTGTAGCAAAGAAAATTATTTTTGATGCTGCACAAAGAACAGTGCCAGCAAGGGAATGGTACGAGTCTGGCGGATACAGGTCACAACACGTCTCGTTTGTCGTCGGCAAAATCGCTAATGACGTCCAGAAGATGGGCAAGGTGGTTGATTTTTCAGCAATCTGGAGTGCCCAGAAAGTCAGTGATGCGTTTATTCGGGCGCTTCAACAGTCTGCTGACTGCGTTCATGCGGTGCTTATGTCACCAGATATCGGCTACAGAAACATTTCGGAATGGGCCAAGCAACCTGGATGCTGGGAGCGCATCAAAAAGACCAAAGTGGATTGGGATCCAGCCTTCGTTGCAGAGTTAAGGGATAAAGCGGCTGAGAAAGAAACACTACAAGAGGCCGCACAGGATCAGAAGATGCTGAACGGTATCGAAGCGCAAGAGATTGTCCTGCAAGAAGGCGCTGAATTCTGGAACGACGTTTTCAACTGGATGATCCGCCAAGGAGAAGGCTCGAACAAAGACCGGGACATAGTTCATACTGCAGCCTCTATGACTAGCCGAAAGATACCGTCGGAAAAACAGTGCATCTATCTGCTTGATCTCATGAAGAAGCTTCGTACAATTGGCTGTCCGTACAAACTTAAGCACAGGTCACGAAGAAACACCTAGCGCTATTGACCCAAAAGTCCCATTGAATTTTCTTCCAAAAAGGGATTGAGCAACTACTTCAACCATTTTGTGCGCAATAATGGCGGCACCGGATTGCCAAACCTGCGGGCTCGTAGTGTACCACCGCGAACACGGAGATAGGACGCCCAGATCCGAGCAGGTCACGGGGGTCTATCGCAAAAACCCGCCACGTGGGCAACCACCGCCTGAGCATTGGCGTGCGGCTGGTGTGGCTCGTGCCCTACGTATGCGGGATGCTCATGGGAATTCCGGCACTCAAGCTTGACTCGAATGTGGCCTTCGCAAGCGCTATCGGGACGTCTGTTGTCGCTGGGCTGCTGATCTTTGGGGCCGAAGCCAAGCGCCTGCGTAGATAAAGATCCTGCACCGGTGCAAACTGAGCTTCACAGACTATTCGTGTTCGCCGCACGTGCACGGTGATATCCTCGCCAGTAGTGCAAGTTTTCACTAGGAAGAAGGCTCGCCGTGTACAAAGTCGTACGCATCGCCTTACCGCTCATTTTCATCGCGGCGGTCTACAGCGGCGGGCCCTTTTATGACCTTTTTGGCTGGGGCACCAACTGGCCCACGTGGGGCGCTCTCCTACTAATTGCAGGGATCGCAAATCTCCTCTGCGCGTGCATCGACCGCGGCTACGGAAGCCCCCGCAGACTTGCGTTTTGGGATCTGGCCCTCAAGCTCTGCATGGTCCCCTTCTACACACTGATATTCCTCTACGCCACGGGCATCGCGACGATCATGTTCGTCATCCCCGGGCTTTTTCTCGCAGCGCCTTTCGTCGTGGTTCCCTTGCTCGTGATGTCGTACCTTCTGATGCTCGCGACGTCCTCCTACGGTTTCGCGGCCTCGATTCGCGCGGCAAAACGCGGGCTACTCCCCACTTCCGTCGCGGCACTCCACATTGCGCTGCACTTCTTCCCCATCACCGACCTGATTTCCTCTGCTGTCCTGTACCTGCAGCTGCGCAGGGCGGACAAGCTACGCCAAGCCAGTGCCGAGGCCTCGGCAGGCACCCCGCCACAACAAACCACCGACGTACAATGACGAAATGACTGAAACAAGCAGACGAGCGCAATGGTTTTCCGATAACGAACGCAACTGGGACGACCGCGCCGAGCTGCACATGGCTGGCAACTACTGCGACTATCAGCGTCTTCTCGAGGAGCCGACGGCAATTAGTGACGAACTGGCCCAAGATATCGAAAGATTCGGCGATCTCGCCGGCAAAGAGGTCATCCACCTGCAGTGCCACGTCGGGACCGACACGATCGGTTTTGCGCGCCGCGGGGCCTCGCGCGTCATTGGCCTCGACCTGTCCGAGGCCTCGCTTGCCCACGCGTGCAGCATCGCTCAGCGCGCGGGTGCTGACGTCGAGTTCGTTCACGCGAACGTGTACGACGCGCGCGAAGCAGTTTCCGGCACCTTCGATCTGGTGTACACCTCGATCGGTGTTCTGTGCTGGCTGCCTGATATCGCCCAATGGGCGCGAGTCGTCGCTTCCCTACTCAAACCCGGCGGCACCTTCTTCATCCGCGATGACCACCCGATGTTCATGACAATCGGTGAGGACATTTCCGACGGGCTCAAGATTGAGCAGCCCTACTTCGAGCAGGATGCTCCGATGACGTGGGATGACGATTCAAGCTACGTGGATTCACCCGGCGCGCCGCGGATTACTCACACAACGAACCACCAGTGGAATCACTCCCTTGGACAGATCGTCACTGCTCTCATCAACGCGGGGCTAGTGATCGATGAGCTCGAGGAGACCCCGCGCGCTGCCTGGTGCCCGTGGCCCGAACTCATGGAACAAGATTCCACTGGAGGCTGGCATCTTCGCGAGCACCCCGAGCGTCTGCCCCTTCAGTTCGCGATCACCGCACACAAAAACTGAAAGTGCACGTAGCGCTGTCTCCCGGAGGAATTCCCAGCCGGGCGCACGCCCAACACCTCACCGATTCTCTTCGACAACCTCGCGGTAGCTAGCGGTATCGGTGTAAACCTCGTCCTTCAGCGGGTTCAAGTGCTGAGCGCGAATCCGAGCAAACTGGTACACAGCAAGCGCGACATTCGATGCCAAAGCCACCGCACTCACAAGAAAGAATGCCGTCGGATTATGAGTGGTCGGTATCTCCCCGAAGGTATAGAACTGCGGGCAAGCCATAGCGAACATCGCATACAGTCCCAAGGTCTGTGCTCGATGCTGAAGCCACGCGCCTCGTTTCGTGAAGAAAGTCGGGACAGTACAGGCGATCAACAGAGCCAGCCCTGTGTACGTCGAGTGGTCCGACATGCAGTTGTAGGTGTAGGCAAAATTCCACAAATCGTAGGCGATAATCCACATCCACAACATGTCAGGCCAGATCATGTCGCGGGACTTGTCCTTTGAAATGAATATGCCGAACCACCCGCAAATCGTCACAATATTCAAGACCCCAGCAACGGCATTCATGATGTTCCACGGCCCAGATATCATCCACTGATGGTCAACGATCGCGCCATCCCACAAACCATAGGTGTACATCTGCACGTCACGCACCACGGCCTCGGCAATGTTGATTGCAAGGATCAAGGGCGGAAAGCACAAGGCCCAACGCTTCTCGTAAAGGTGATGCACTCCCCCATCACTACCGCGCCACGTGACGTATCGCAGTGCCATGAAACCGACACACCCCACGAGCGCAGAATAGGTTTTCGCCCAGTTAAACCAGTTCCCAGTCCCATAGCTGTTACCGGGAGCGGCGGTATAGGGCCAGACGAAAACCGTCAGTACGATGGGTGCGACGATGAAGAGCGCGACACCGCCCCACGCGCTCGTGCGTCCCAATTCGTTGAAGGCCATGAGGGCGAAAACGACGAAAAGCCAGGTTGCCCAAACTTTCAGATCACTTGCTTGATACAAGATACCCATGGAATCCTCCTTGATTCCCGAGGCTGACGCTCACTTGGGCGCAACCATTGTGCACACGTGGCCCTTCTTGTCCCACGCGGCCTCGTAACCGAATTCTTCAAGGTTCGACAGAGCCGCTTCGCGTGCATCTTCAGGAAGGTCAATGTTCTCGAGGTAGACGCTGCGGAAGCGCGGGCTGTCGATGTAAAGCTCACCCTTGAAGGGGTTACGTTTCTTCACGATGATTGTGTAGGCCTGATAGACGAAGACACCAATGTTGAACAGGAGCGCAATGAGTGAAATCGTCATATGCGCTTCAGGACGGTTCGTTGAATGCACGATGAAGCTCGGGTGCAAGAAGAACCAGGGGACAGTCATCGTGACGATCATGTTGACCGCAAGAGTACGGACGCGGTGTTGGGCGTAGGCACCGCGTTTGATGAAGAACGCGGGGATCGTGCACGCCGCAAGAAGAACAAGACCGCAGTACATTGAGCGGTCGGAAACACTGTTGTAGGTGTAAGCGAAGTTCCACAGGTCATAGCCGATGATCCAGAACCACAGTTGGTCGGGCCAGATAAAGTCTTTCTTCTTGCCGCGGCTCACGATGATTCCGAAGAAACCACAGATGCAGACTGCGTTGAGAATGCCAGCGATACCGTTGATGACGTTCCACGGGCCGCCGACAACCATGTAACCGTCGACGATTCCGTTGACACCGGTCAATTGAAAGTCGCGTACGCAGGCTTCGAGGATGTTGATGGCGAAGACTGCGGGCGGGATACAAACAATGTACTTCTTTTGAAAAGCCGGGAAATAGACAATGAGCCATCCCAGGATTGCACCCGCAAGGCATGAGTAGGTTTTCACCCATTGGAACCAAGTGCCCGCACCGGTTCCAGCGACGGCAGTGTGAGTCCAGACAAAGATCGTCAGGATGATGGGCAGGGCAATGAACATCGCACCGCCAATCCATTTGTTGAGGCGCGATAACTCATTCATGCCGATAAGAAATACGAGGTAGAGCAGGACGCTTCCCCATGCTGTTGCCGAAAGCGGCTCGTAAAAGAACACGACGAATCCTCTCTGCGCATTTTCGCGAACACGTCAAGGGAAGGTGCACGATATGCGGTGACGCCTTCGTCGACATGGTTCGTGCTTTGAGGGTAATTTTAGCAAGGAGAACAGACTTAAGTGTGAGCTTTGACACTCATCCGCCAATTTGTGCCCGTAATTTCTTGAGTCTCATTGCAGCCAGATTCCCGCCAATCGTGAACGTTTGCGGTCAATCAACGTGCTGTGTAGGCACATATGTCACGGTCCCATTGTCCTGCTATTTGCCGTATGGCTTAACTGCCGAAATTGGTCAACTCTTCGAGAACGACCTTTGCTGTCTCACAGCACTCTTGAAGCGAAATTCCTTTTGCGAACGGGTTCTTCCTCACGTACTTCACCCACTGCACTTGCATGACTGCATCTCCGGCAACATCGTCGAGCACCTCAGCCCAGCGTTCGATGGCGGCCTGACTATTCCTTTTCTCACAAGTCGATGCCAAGGCGTCTTTCAACGTTCCCATATCGATATCACTTCTCTTGGCGCCCAGCAAGACATGGATGTCATAGAAGTCTCGCGGGCGGGTGTTGGCAACGCCGCGGGATACCACGGTCTCGAGTTTTTCCGCGAGTACTGTCTCAATCGGGTAGGCCATGAGGCTGATCTCGCCCTCATCGAAGAGGAGCGGGTAGCTATATTCCACCGCGTCCGGGGTAATCCGGTCACCAGTGGTAACGTCCACTGTCAGTGGGACCACCATGGACGCGTAGATCCCCTTCAGGTGCACACGAATCCCCGTGTACTCATCGGTTTCGCGAATATCCTCTGTCCTGTCAAACTCGAACTTCCAGTCATCGTCTGCTTGCAGCGTCGTAATGTCACGGAATGCTCTCTCTGCGGATTCGTGAGTAAGAGCGAATCCTCTGACCGTCGTATCCAGGTCCATTGTGGTCCTTGACCTGACGCCGACAAGGGAGGAGATGAGCACGCCTCCCTTGATGATGACGTTATCCCTCCACTTCGATCTCGAGAGGCGCTCGAGCAACCTCTCGAGGAGGTAGCTCTGCATGAGCGCTTGCGCAGGGATACCCGCCTCCTTGGCCATGCTATTCACGCGTGCCTTAAGCTGCATTGTGTTCTTCGTCCTCACAGCAGCACCTCCAGGTAGTTTCGGATCTTCCTTTCGACGCGGAGCTTGCGCGCATACTCGACGAGCTTCGCTACATCTCTCTTTGAGCTTCTGGCATAGGCCTGCATAGCCGGAGTAACTACCTGCGAGTCGACCATACGCTGCCCCCTAAACAAGTCACAAAGCGTTCTCTCCAGGTCATACGCTCTGACCACGTTGCCGTGCTGGGTAGTCAGTTCTAGCACCCCAAGCTTGAGCACCTTATCGGCGCAGGAACGGCAAAGTATCCCCGATTCTCTGGCGGATGTGGCGTTGTAGGTTCGGGGGAAGGTCATGGTGAGGGAAAAGGGGGCACGGTCTGTCATACCATGCAGGAAGAGCGCCGTGTCATCAGAGAATACGCCGCGCGAAAATCTGTGCTGGGCAACAAAGTATGGGTCCACCCATGTCTCAGGAAGAGCGTAAAGGCCGCGTCCGACTTGAACGAGCTCTCCCTTGTCAACGGCCTCGGTAAGCTTCCTTCTGGGAATGCCGGCTACAGTGGCCTGCAATGCGGACACGTACCCATTCTGCCCTTTCGCAATCTCAATTAAGGTCATAATCGCCTCTTTTTAGAGCGTACATCTGTGCTTAATATTATTGCATATTAAGCACAGATGTACGCTTCTGTACGATTGCGCGCAGACTTGCACGAGAGAGCTTGAACGTGAGGAATGGGCTTGCCTCACGAGCCGTGCCTCATCCAAATATGCCGAGTATAAAGCACTCCATTTTCGCATCGACCCGCAAAATAAACAGGCCCGGGAGCACTCACCAGAGTGATCCCGGGCCCACGCGTTTACATCAACGCGAAAGTACTACTCCTACTCAGGAGACACAAACCCCCCTATCCGTTTAGTCGCATGGCGCCTAACCTGTGGCCCCTATCACTCTTCGGTCTCGAAAAACATGTCGTCACCATGTAGTCACGTTATAAGAGCACATCCCATCGACCGAAGAATGACAACCTTGACCTGCGGAAACGATGTTCGAATGCGCGCAACTGACTACACGCCCGAACCGAGAGTGACAAATCTTAACCGAAGATTGACTGCATTGAACTGGGGTAACGCACTTCTCAGCGAACGAAGTAACAACACGACTATCTGCCTATTCCACAGCGTCATAGAGCTACGCCTATTTGCTTTGTAAGCGCGCTATGAACTCATTGATGTCTTTCTCCCGTTGTTCTGTCGTAAGTGTGGTCATTTTGTCTAACTTGTCCTGTCTCCTGCGCGCGTACTCTATCAGGAATTCCGCATATCTGGACGCCTTCTCATGATGTTCCTCTGGGATGCCATCATCAAGCTTAAACGCCTCAGCACCAATGGCGTCTTCCTCATCAGGCGAAGTTGCCCAAAGCAGAAAGTCTGCATACTGCTCCGAATTCGAGAAGTCGTATACGGTATTATCGATTTCGACGACTATGCTGCCACTCTCGTTACACGTGATCATCTCTCGTCACCTACCTGGAAATTATATTTGTTCAGTCGCATCTTTAAGTACCTCTCGCCCCCATCGAGAACATCGGCGATCTTTTGCTTTATCGCGCCATCATTCATTGCGCCATGTGCGTAGTGGAAACTATCATCGCCGCTTTCGCAGACGACGATATTGCGGGCATCGCCGTTGATGATTACCGGTGCTGAGTGACTCACCACGAATAGCTGGATATCGAGCTTGAGTTTCTTCAATCGGTCTATTAGGAAGTCTTTTATAGTAGCCACATCAAGGTTGTCCTCCGGCTGGTCAAGCACGATGTACATAGTCTTGCCCTTAGAAACTTCATCGTTCAGGAACAGCTTCAATAAAGCTTGAGCTTTTGTGCCAGGAGACATCTTGGCTAACTCCTTGTCATTAACCGTTATAACCGTCTCCAATTTATCGGACTCAGCAAGCTCTTTCTTAAGTAGTTCAAAGAACTTTTCATAATGCTCTTTGAGGTCCTGTTTTTGTTTGACTCTAACCTTGGTGCCATTGAACATTGCGTGCATCTTCTCGCTGTCGAACTGGCACAGAAATGCTTCGACAAGTGTCTGGGAATCACGAGTGGAGCGGCTTTTCAGGAGTCCGCCAAATTTGTCGTCAAATTTGTCACCATCGCTATAAGCCAAGCTGATAACGATTAAATCTTCGCCGTTCTGAGACTCATACGGATCAATTGGCTTGCGCATCTTTTCGTAAGCGGTCCGAGCCTCTCTGTCTAAGTGTTGCAAATACAATCGGAGCATAAGCAGGTCATCGAAGAAACCAGCGGCTTCACTCTTTTTATCGTTGTATTGAGTGACCGCCATTGAGCCGGTTTTGCTATTGAAATCATCAACCGTAGATTTGAATAGCAAAATTAGTTGATCGCGACTCTTGAACCAGTCGGGGTCGATGTCTTTCAAAAGCGTGGCAAAACGGGCGGCCCTCGTGTTAAGGCTAGAGAGATCATTCTCGATAGCGCGCGCCTCAGTTTCCAAAGAGGTGAACAGCCCTTCGTCTTCGGGGTAGGTGTTCTTGAACGCTATCGAGCTTGATTGCTTGGACGCGTCATCTAGGAATTCCTTCATTTTCTCTAGTCTTTTCTTAGCCTGGTCGATTTTCGGCTCGCTTGTCTCTGGAAGCGCAGGCATTTCAATCGAGATGCCCGAAGGAATATCCCCATCAAGATGGTCTATATGGACAGAGGCCGACTTATATTTTTCCAAGAAGGCGAAAAGCAGCCGTTTTTCAAGGTCGATGATTTCATCAAGGCGCTTCTTCGCCTTACCTGACTCTTCTTCCGCCTTCTCTTTCAGTGGCGAGATACACTCATTCAGGAACGGAATCCCCTCATATTTCCCATCTCTGAAAATGCACTCAAGCTCACCTTGGCCAAGGTATAGACATTGCGGGTGATCTGCCGATGAAGATCCTCCATAGGGCTTAAACTTGACGCTGTCTGCATCCACGATCTCTGAATATCTGTGTAGTCCCTTACCAGCTAGCAGGCACGCGAGGAGGGTCTTTCCACTTCCCCTTGAACCGACAATGCCGTTGAAGCCAGGAGTAAAGGTTAGCGTGGATCTATGAGGGCTTTCACCATTGCGGATAACGTCGAAGGAGACCGATTCCAAGAACTTCGCAGTGTTCGTTTGCGGCAGCGTCGGGCAACGGTCCGAGGTTCTAATTCGACTTTCAGGGTCGCTAATCGCAAGCAGTAAGGATTCGAGGTCTCCGTCGAAGTCTATCCACGTGAATTTAGATCCAATTTCGTCGACAGTCATCGCATCGCTAAATAGGAGCGCAGAGACCGTTGTATTGAGCTGCTTAGCCAAACCCTTCGAAATGCTATTTCGGCTTTTCTCTCCGCCTTCAACTGCCATGGCGTGACTGTAATAAAAAAGCCTATCCTTGTAATCCCCGTTTGACACACATGGATTACCGCTCAAACTATTCGGTAGGTAGTCAGAAAGACTCCTGTCCTTGTTCTCGTGGGGAATAAGGAAATGTCGAAGGGCGGAAGCCTTCTCCTGGAAGTCTTCAAGGTAAATTGCTATCCCTTTGGTCCGCGCAGAAAACTCCCTGGGCGACAGCGATCGAAGGCTAGACTCTGACAGCCGATCCGGATTATTCACATCTATTATCGCTTCAACGAACAGATCTTCGATTATTTTTGCCATCTCTTTTGCCTGATCTATGTCGAACCAGACAATGGCGTGGAAATAACCGCTCTTCTTCCCTTTACCGATAATCAGATTGCACGCATCAATCGTCGCTGGCTTTAGCTTGACATTGATCTCGACACCACCGATTAACGTTTTCCCTTTTTCAGCTAGTCGAGATCGTAGCCTATTTAATAATGCAACATCTATGATGTTGTGGTCCGTCACAGCCAGAACATCAAGGTCACTACCCAGCACTTTCGATACAAACTGGGTTTCATCATAACTCCTGCTGTAGCACGAACTCGAATGCACATGCATATCACACTTCTTGAATGTTCCCTTTGAAAGCCTCTCGCTAGCCGTCACGGACGCAACCTTTCGTAACATAATCATCAGGTTTCAAAATGAATTCTACCCTTCGAGACAAACGGGATCCTAGAGCGCGTTATGAAGAGTCTCTTGTCGCTTGCAAGCAAAGCGCAGTACCAAGAGCAAAGGGCTCCCCCAGAGGCGCCACGCCGAGGAGTCCGGGAAGATTACGAGCTGCCCTGCTGAACGAACGCGGCGACGTCGCGCCTTCTGAAGCGGACGAGCCTTCCTATCCGTACGGCGGGAAAGGCTTCCTGTTCAGCGAGCTTGTAGACCATGGACTTGAACACGCACAGGAACGCGGCCACCTCCTACACCTCCTTGAGGACTCGTTCAAGACGCCCTCGGCAGGCTCGGGCACTTGCCGCTTTCCGGCGACCGGTACCGGCGGGTTCGAGTGGGTGCGCGTCGGCGAGCCGACGCCCGTCGACGCAGACTTCTTCCTACTCCACTAAAAGATGTTCAACGTCCCCGAAGGGTTATGGGACATGCCGGAACCAGTTTTCGGAAGGTTTGTCACTCTTCGCTCCTAGCGGTGCAAACGCGGATTCGGAGCGCCGGGAAGCGAGGTGAGTACACGGTGGCTACACGCAAGGACACTCAAGGGCGGAGCGACGAAACACGCGATGGAATCATTCCGCTGACACGGCTCCTTTTGGAACGTTTCGCACCTAACGCCAGCTAATGCCGTCTTTTGCAAGGGATGGACGGGTGTAAAGAGTATTTCCGCAGGTCATCCTAAATGAAACAAGCCCCGAACTCGCTCAATTTCGGGGCTTTCAGGCGAATTCCACTCATCGGAAGCTCCAGCGCCTTTGTTCTATTCCCACCACTAGATGCTAAGCAGCGCCACTAGACGGGAGGCTTGCAACTAGACGGAACAAAAGCCCAGCTTACTCCCACTCAATGGTTGCCGGCGGCTTGGACGTCAAGTACAAAACCACTCGGTTGACCTCGGCAACAGAGTTCGTGATGCGCGTGGAGATGCGAGCCAGTACGTCGTAGGGCAGGCACGTCCAGTCGGCCATCATCGTGTCCTCTGCCTGAGTGGAAATGCGTCGCCGGTATGAGTGTCCTACTCCTGGCCCCCTTGGAAAGCCCGTTCGGCAACGACACATTTCCTCGAAATGCAACCCTGGCCAGTCCCCTGACAATGGGTGAGGCCAGGGCCGCATCCGCTCACAGCACTCACAAAGCCCTATCTACTTCCAGGTTGAACGACCGGACATACTCATCGCTTAATACGACCACAACACCATCTCCCCCCATTGACACTTTCTCACCCTCGCTCAGGCCTTGAAACCCCTCCATTGAATGGAAGAACTCATATACACGGTGGAAGCAATCATCAACATTTCCTTGATCGCCAATGGCCTCACGAAGACCTTTCACTAAGCCCACGGATACACCTTTACTGATTTCGATAAGCTCACAATCAATATTATTGATGCGTTCTTCCCTCATTTCGCCGCGACAAGGGTCGGGGAAATGGTCGGGGGAATGGTCGGGGGAAAGCCGTTGCACCATCGGCATGTAATGTGCATAAATGGCACCATCTAACTGAATAGTAAGTTCCCCCTCGCCAGCACCTTCAGGATCCACGTCGCACAACTCCCAGGAACTTCCCTCCGACGCCACGCCACCCTTGAAACTTGATGCAACCACATGCTTCTTCAACTTATCTCCCGTCGTCACGCGAGGTCCTTTAGCAGTCAGGGTTGTCACGGAATCGAGATTCAACTGCCCCTTTGCATCCTTCACACGCTTATGAGCAACCCCCGCACCTGACGTTCCCTTCGCCTCCAGAAGCACATATGGATCCCCTTTACCATTGATCGCAACATAGTCAGGCCGCTTACCGCTAGATGGCGTAAGAATGAAGTGTTTACTATCTCCCGCATGAAGCAATTGATAGTTAGGCTTGTCCCCTCCCAAGAACTTATCAAACACAAGGCGCGCGCCAATCATACCCAGATAGAACGACACTGCCCCTTTATAGCTAGCTTCGGCATAACGATAGTCATCGGTCGCTAAAAAATATTTCGACTTCTCATCCGGAGCGAGAGCAAATAACGGAATTAAGCGATAGAATAATTGTCCCCACGACGAGGTAACGACATGCCCTCCAAAATGACCGTTATCTAGTGAATATCTTAAAAGATCCGCCATAGAGCAATTGACAGACACATAACTATCCCCCATACTCCTCTGCACATTATAGTCATCAACCGAAGCATATCGATAAACTGGAACGGTAAGCATATTTTCCCCTCTATCTGGACTGAACGACCAGGCTGCCCGAATACTCTCATTGCACCTGCGATAATGAGAGCTAACACAGAGCATAGACAGCACTTGTTCACTTGCAAAGCCTGACGAACCATTCCATGCACATACAAATGCGTTCGCAGCCAGGACTCTCACGCGCCTGCCCATCCGCTTGCCCGTATCAACATGACCACCCGACAACCACTGTCGCCGCGCCCGAGCGCAAACGAGACGCTAAGAGCATTCACCGACCAACGAAAACGAGGACATTCGCAGGAGAAGCACTGCTATATTCGATTCCAATCAACGCTGATCAACGAGAGAGTCTCCACGTGTCCAAAATACTCAGGGCCACTCTGCCCATCGCGTTCATCGTCGTGGCCTACACCGGGGAACCCACGGGTACCCTGTTCGGCTATCACGCCTTCAGCGCGCTTCCGCCGCTGATGTGACTCTTTCTACTGGTCGCCTGGGCGGCGCGAATGCAGCCAGTGCATTCGCGCGTGTGCGCACGGAGCGCACGCACCACCTAGCTTTTTGGGGTCTCACCCTCAAGGTGTGCTTCCTGCCAATATTCCTGGTGAACCTCTTTGTTATTGCGATGACGGGACGACAGTTCTCCTTCAGCCCTGAGGCGTTAGTGCTCACATATCAGGGACGAGGGCACGATTCAAAACAAGGGAACTCGTTTCCAAGTACGAAAGACAATCTTGCGCGGCAACTGAATCTCGATACTCTCCGAACCAAGCTAGAACAGCAGCACCATCAACCTAGAACTCCCGGATTTCACGCGTTAGTGTTTTCGACAAGGCGTTGAGGCCATCTTTTTCTTCTTGATATGGAATAACACGTCTCGTACTGACGTCAAAAGGCAACTTATCAATTGGCCCCTTTTGGATCAGAATAGGTTTTTTCCCGGCCCCATCCGCAAATCCGAGTTCATACAGTACGTTTGAATTGAGACCAGTGAGATCAACAATTACCGCACACGAGGAACGAATCAGATGCCGAATATCATCTGGAATATTTGCAGGAGCCGTACGCTGATCCACACGACGCGCAGTCTTTCCCGCCCCTTCAACTCCCTCCTCAATGGCCTTAAATACGGGGTCTATCGAATGGTGTCCTCTATTAAAAGGCATCATGACTGCAACCGTTGTTTCGTCAATTGCCAAAGAGCGGTCCAGATTTTCTGGCTTAAGCTGACCATCGGCAAACAAAGTACGAAAAGGGTCGCCCTCAAACACTGTCCAGCGCGTATCCTGCCCTACCCACTTCAATTGATTCGGAGTGTACGTTTCATCCCCAAGAATCTGTCTTTCTATCAGTAAATCTGAAGGAAAATAAAAAATCGGATTCTTCATTGTCGGACGCATAGATGGAGAGTCGATATACCCAATACGCGCAGTTTGCTTCCCGGTATCTGCCCCAAACTCTGCCACCATAATAGTAGGTAAATCACAGAGCGCTCTCAGATCAGGTTTACCATTCTGCTCAAACAACCACTTGACTTCAGGCGCCGTTTGTCTAAACATGTAAATATCAGGTACCGCCTGAAATTCATCACGCCTGATGATGAGATTGAAGTACACGATTACTCCCACTCAATGGTTGCCGGCGGCTTGGACGTGACATCCAAAACCACGCGGTTGACCTCGGGCACCGAGTTGGTGATACGCGTGGAGATTCGAGCCAGGACGTCGTAGGGCAGGCGCGTCCAGTCGGCCGTCATCGCGTCTTCAGAAGAAACGGGACGCAGCACGATCGGGTGGCCGTAGGTGCGGCCATCACCCTGGACGCCCACGGAGCGAACATCAGCCAGCAAAACAAC
>ERZ773246.252-NODE-252-length-24332-cov-5.3437_pt1 | contig 24332 bp, 19 predicted proteins | sample MGYA00580519_ERZ773246 | MGnify/ENA primary metagenome ERZ773246 (study PRJEB29015, sample SAMEA2738153) | human oral metagenome | biome: human oral; feature: human-associated habitat; material: saliva | place: China | collected 2246 ...
TCGTCCACAGCGTGGTGTCGGCCGTCGTGAGATCGGTCACGGGAACCTCGCTCATCGTGCCCTCAAGCGTATGCTCCCCGCTCAGTATCCCTACGTAGTCCGTGTCGTCTCCGACATCCTTGAGTCTAACGGCTCTTCTTCGATGGCTACGGTATGTGCTGGTACGCTCGCTCTGCGTGACGCCGGTGTGCCCATCGCTAAGCCCGTATCGGGTATCGCTATGGGTCTGATCTCTGAGAACAAGGGTACGAACTACGCCATCCTCTCCGACATCCTCGGTGATGAAGACCACCTCGGTGATATGGACTTCAAGGTAACGGGTACCGCTGACGGTATCACCGCTACTCAGATGGACATCAAGGTCGATGGTCTTAGCTACGAAATCCTCGAGCGTGCTCTGGCACAGGCTCGCGAAGGTCGTCTGCACATCCTCGGCAAGATCCTCGAAGCTCAGCCCGAGACCCGCGAAGACCTCAAGCCCCATGCTCCTCGCATCGTGACCCTGCGTATCGGCAAGGAATTCATCGGTGCTGTCATCGGCCCTGGTGGTAAGATCATCCAGGGTATGCAGGAGAAGAGCGGTGCCTCCATCAGCATCGAAGAAGTGGATGGCGTTGGTGTAGTCGAAATCAGTGCTTCCAACAAGGATGCTATTGACACGGCTGTCGGCCTCATCAAGGGCATCGTCGCTATGCCTGAGGTAGGCGAAGTCTATCAGGGTAAGATCTCTTCGGTCATGCCTTACGGCTGCTTCGTAGAGTTCCTCCCCGGTAAGGACGGTCTGCTCCACATCTCTGAGATCGACTGGAAGCGCTACGAAAAGATCGAAGACACGGGCCTTGAAGAAGGTCAGCAGATCGAAGTCAAGCTCATCGACATCGACCAGAAGACGGGTAAGTTCAAGCTCAGCCGTCGTGCCCTGCTTCCCAAGCCCGAAGGCTATAAGGAGCCCGAGCGTCGTCCCCGCCCTGACCGTGGTGAGCGTCGTCCTCGCTAATTAGCATCTAATAGAGGAGGCTTACCCTCCCCTTCACAGAGTCGCAATTTCACAAGAGTAGCCCCCAGATATCTCCACAGAGATGGGGTATCGGGGGCTATCTTCTGTAAGCGTTTCGTCATGTACGGAATTATTGCGTACTTTGCATGTAGAGAACATACACATAACCATAGTACATAGAGACATTATGAAGCAGTATATCGGTATCATCGTGATGCTCATCGGGGCTCTTCTTCAGCTCTTCACTTATTTCACGGACCAGGTAGAGAATGCTAACCTCTTCCTCGGCACGGGGCTCACACTCGTCGTCCTCGGCTTTCTCGGTCACATCTTCATCAACAAGAAGGCGTAACCACCGGTCTAAAGAAGTACACATCACTCCCATAGCGAGCTGTCCAGCAGAGGCTGGATAGCTCGCTTTATTTTAGCCCAAAGGCTATGCTCCTGCGGTGCCTACCGCCACGGGATGGCGTGATTTAAGTTATCTTTGCATTCAAGTCAATACAAACAGATAGTATGAAACGACGACTTTATATCCTCCTCCTTCTCATCACGTGCAGTCTACTTGGTCTGGAGCTCTCCGCACAATGGCGTGCTGATAGCATCTCAGGCTACAGCCAGCGCACACTACAGATGCGAGATGACTACGCAGGAGCTGTCACGGCTACACTCATACGACATGACCGCACTACCCCCTCTAAGCGGGCCCTACTCTACGTACACGGATACAATGATTACTTCTTCCAGGCCGCTATGGGAGATAGTATCGCTCAGCATGGGATTGACTTCTATGCTCTCGATCTACGCAAATATGGGCGCTCTATCCTCCCTCATCAAGATGCCTTCGAGGTACGAGACCTACGGGAGTACTATGAAGAACTGGGGGCAGCACTGAAGATCATCCGTGAGGAAGGTGCCGAGGAGGTCTATCTGATGGCACACTCGACAGGTGGGCTCATCACCTCCCTTTATCTTGCTGATACAAAGAATCAAGATAGCATCCGTGCCTTCATCCTCAATAGTCCTTTCTTTGACTTCAACTTCTCGAAGGCTGAGGAGAAGATTGTCCTTCCCCTACTGACCGCTTCAGCGGGTATAGCTCCAAGCAAGGTCATCAGTGGGGTATCTAAGTCACCCGACCTCTATGCCCAGTCTTTGCTCTCCCGATATCACGGGCCATGGGACTACGACACGCATCTCAAGAAGGACTACGGACATCCCATCCGCCTCGGCTGGCTCCGTGCTATTCGTCGTGGACATAAGCGCGTGCAGCGTGGTCTACAACTCCCGATGCCTATCCTCCTGATGAGCTCAGATAAGAGTATCCGCGCTAAGGGCGTATGGCAAGAAGCCTTCGGTAAGGCTGACCTCGTGCTGGACGTCGAGGATATACAGTGCTACGGGAAGAAGCTTGGCCCTCAAGTCGAGGCACACCGCATCCCCAACGGCCTCCACGACCTTTTCCTCTCGAGTGACTCCACCGCTTACGCCACGGTCTACCGCACGCTCTTCACATTCCTCGACTCACTTCACTCCACATCACATCCATAGCCTCATGCCGGATCTCGATAGCTTCGACATACGCGATCAGTCTACGCTCTCCACAGAAGAGCAAGATATCGATCGTGCACTCCGCCCTCTCTCCTTCGACACCTTCCGTGGGCAGGACAAGGCGGTAGAGAACCTCAAGATCTTCGTACAGGCTGCGAAGATGCGCTCCGATGCACTGGATCACGTCCTCCTCTACGGTCCTCCAGGACTCGGGAAGACTACCCTATCCCATATCATCGCGGCCGAACTCGGTGTCTGTATCAAGATCACCTCAGGCCCAGTGCTGGACAAGCCTGGAGACTTGGCTGGGCTTCTTACATCGCTTGAGCCCAATGACGTGCTCTTCATTGATGAGATCCACCGCCTGAGTCCCATCGTGGAGGAATACCTCTACTCAGCTATGGAGGACTACCGCATCGATATCATGCTGGATAAAGGTCCCAGCGCACGCTCCATACAGATCGACCTCAATCCCTTCACACTCGTGGGCGCCACGACCCGTAGTGGGCTCTTGACCGCCCCTCTGCGCGCTCGCTTTGGGATCAATCTGCATCTGGAGTACTACGACATCGAGACGCTTGCAGACATCGTCCATCGCTCGGCAGATATCCTGAAGACGCCCTGCGTACCCAGTGCTGCAGTCGAGGTAGCTTCTCGTAGCCGTGGGACGCCACGTATCGCTAATGCGCTACTTCGCCGTGTACGTGACTTCGCCCAAGTCAAGGGCGATGGGCGTATCACCAAGGAGATCGCTTGCTATGCTCTCGAGGCCTTGAACATCGACCGCTACGGGCTTGACTATATCGATAATAAGCTTCTCGGGGTGATCATCGATAAGTTCGCTGGTGGCCCCGTTGGACTGACGACGATCGCTACCGCATTGGGCGAAGATCCTGGCACGGTGGAGGAAGTCTACGAACCCTACCTCATCAAGGAAGGCTTCATCAAGCGCACGCCCCGTGGCCGTGAAGCCACGGACTTAGCTTATAGTCATCTGGGGAGGAAGCCCCGCATCCGCCAAGCGGGGAGCTTCTTCGATGACGACAATTACTAAGGGCATACGACCATCGCAATGAGTAGTACACTTACCTCACTAATCAAGGATACAGCAGTCTATGGTCTGAGCAGTATGTTCGGGCGCTTCCTGAACTGGCTCCTTACCTTCGTCTACGTCCGCGTACTCATCACCGAGGAATTCGGGCAGATGACTAACCTCTATGCTTGGACAGCCATCTTGATGATCATCCTCACCTATGGGATGGAGACGGCATTCTTCCGCTTTGCGAACAAGCATGAGCAGCCCGCAGACGTCTATTCGACGACCCTATGGTCACTTGGGGTAACCTCCACGCTCTTCGTACTACTCGGCTGGCTCTTCCTCGATCCCTTAGCGACAGTGCTCCACGTCGCAGAGCACAAGGATCTCCTGAGCTATCTCCTCATCATCGTCGCCAGCGATGCCTTCATGGCCATTCCACTGGGCTACCTCCGCTACGAGCAGCGCCCTTGGTGGTTCATGACCGTACGTATGAGCTTCGTCGGGGCGACCATCCTCCTGACGCTCTTCGCCTTCTACGGCATACCGGCTCTCAGCGAGTACGTCCCTATTCTTGGAGAACTCCATCCCAGAGAGCACGCCCTGCAGTATATCTTCGGGATCAATCTGGTGAGCAATGGCCTGCAATTCCTCCTACTCCTCCCTACCCTGCGTAAGGCTACGGGACGCTTCGACAGCAAGCTCCTTCGCTCCATGCTTCGCTATGCCCTGCCAATGCTCCTCTTAGGCTTAGCGGGCAACTTCAACAACCAAGCCGACAAGATTCTCTTCCCTCTTCTATTTGAGGACTCCCACTACGCTAATGCGCAGCTGGGTATCTACGGAGCTTGCTACAAGCTGGCTGTCGTAATGGTCCTCTTCACGCAGGCTTTCCGCTACGCTTATGACCCCTTCATCTTCGCCGAGAAAAAGAAGGGTGAGGATGCTGCTCGCCGAGCTTACTCCTCGTCGATGACGTACTATGTACTCTTCACGCTATTTATCTTCCTGGCGGTGATGAGCTACATGGATATCTTGAAGCTTCTCATCGCACCAGCCTATTACCCTGGGCTCTCTGTCGTACCATGGATCATGGCAGGGCAGTTAATGTTCGGCGTATACTTCAACCTCTCACTCTGGTACAAGGTCACCGACCGCACACACTGGGGGGCTATCCTCTCGATCGTAGGCTGTGCACTGACGGTACTACTCATCGTCCTGCTGGCTCCTCGCTACGGCTTCATGGCCTGCGCATGGGCATCAGTAGTAGCCAATGGTGGCGTGATGCTCTTCTCTTACGCCCTCGGCCAGCACTACTACCCCGTAGACTACGACCTGCCTCGACTTGGACTGTACACACTCCTTACAGGCGTACTCTACGCTGCTGAATGGGCCATCGCACAAGCCCTCCCCGATGCTCCCATACTCCACATGGCAGTCAATACACTCCTGCTACTTATTTTCATCGGGATCATCTACCGCTACGAAGTACCCAAGGGTGCCCTCGTCGCTCTAAGAAAGAAGCTTCTCAAGAGGTAAGACTCCCCCCTCTCTAATAAAGCAAGCCCTATATCACCAGCAGCATCTAAGCTGGCGATATAGGGCTTACTTGTGTGCGTCACAGAGAGGAGGAAAAACGAACCAGTACTGGTCAGCGAAGCGACCAGTAGTGATCCGAAGCGCGAGCAGTACTGATCGATATTAGTTACCAGTACTGGTCGAAGAGCGAACCAGTACTGGTTCGTTTCGTAGCCCATAGAGAAGTCGGCTAAGTAGACCTATGGGAGGGAAATCAAAGCCCTCAAAATAGCATATATAAAAGCAGTTAGCCCCCGATCCAATCTCTTGGAATCGGGGGCTAATCGTTTTCTACTTCTAAAGAAGCCGAAGGCTATTCCTTCGTCGTATCAATATCGAAAGTACGACGTCGCAGCTGGAAGTCCTTACCCAAGTACTTCTCACGCACGATCTCATTCTCGGCCAACTCCTCAGCTGTCCCCTCGAAGAGCACCTTCCCCTCGAAGAGGAGATAGGCACGATCGGTGATACTGAGCGTCTCGTAGACGTTGTGGTCAGTGATGAGGATGCCGATATTCTTGTGGCGAAGCTGAGCCACGATGCTCTGAATATCCTGCACAGCGATAGGGTCAACACCAGCGAACGGCTCGTCAAGCATGATGAACTTCGGGTCAATGGCCAGACAGCGAGCGATCTCAGCACGACGGCGCTCACCACCCGAGAGGCGGTTACCAGCGTTCGTACGTACCTTTTCTAAGCGGAACTCAGCGATGAGCTCCTCAAGACGTGCCTGCTGCTCCTGCTTCGTTCGATTCGTCAGCTCCAGCACCGAGAGGATATTGTCCTCCACGCTGAGCTTACGATAGATCGAAGCTTCCTGAGCCAAATAACCGATACCAGCTTGTGCTCGGCGGTAGACGGGATACTTCGTGATATCCTGGTCATCGAGATAGATACGCCCTTCATTAGGGACGACCAGACCGACCGTCATGTAGAAGGTCGTCGTCTTCCCAGCACCATTAGGGCCAAGTAGCCCAACGATCTCCCCTTGCCCGACTTGTATCGAGACGTGGTTGACGACCGTACGCGAGCGATAGCGCTTGACGAGGTTCTCTGTGCGAAGTATCATTGCCTAAAGCTGTATAAAGCCTCTTCGATTTGTGCGGACTACTTCTCGCGGTTTGCGCGACCCGTAGCAAAGGCTTCGATAGCAGCAGCGCTCATACCCATAGAGCTGAAGCCACCGTCGTTGAAGAGATTCTGCATCGTGATCTTGCGCGTCAGGTCGCTGAAGAGCGTGATACAGTAGTCTGCGCAGTCGTTAGCGTCGGCATTACCGAGGGGTGAGAGATCTTCTGCGAAGTCGAGCAGGTCAGACATACCCTTGACACCGCTACCAGCAGTCGTGACCGTAGGAGACTGAGAGACGGTATTGATACGGACACCCTTGTCGCGACCGTAGATGTAACCGAAGCTACGAGCGATAGACTCTAAGAGGCTCTTGGCATCAGCCATATCGTTATAGCCGACGAAGGTACGCTGTGCAGCGATATAAGTAAGAGCGACGACAGAGCCACCTTCTGCGATAGCGTCGAGCTTCTTAGCTACCTGCAGCATCTTGTGGAAAGATACAGCCGAGATATCGAAGGTCGTCTGGAGCATCTTGTAGTCGAGGTCATCGTAAGAGCGGCCCTTACGGACGTTGGGGCTCATACCGATGGAGTGGAGGACGAAGTCAACCTTGCCGAAGCTCTTCATAGCTTCCTGGAAGACTACTTCGAGTTCCTCTTCCTTCGTAGCGTCAGCGGGGACGACCTTAGCATTAAGCTTCTGGCCCAGCTCATTCAGCTGCCCCATACGAACAGCTACAGCGGTGTTGGTAAGGATGATTTCTGCGCCTTCTTCTACAGCACGTTCTGCGACGCGCCAAGCGATGGACTGTTCGTTGAGAGCACCGAAGATGATCCCCTTCTTTCCTGCTAAGAGATTATAGCTCATAGTTGTGATTCCTTTATCTGTTAAATAACCATTAATGATATATGGCACAAAGATACGCTTTTTGTGCAGAGCGCCCATCTTTTGCCAATTACTCTCGGCGGGAAGGAGCTAATAAATCGCTCCAAAGTCAGTGAAGATGCTCTCGGAAGTATCTCGACTTCGCTCCAAGAGTAGAGGTACTTCCTACTCATTCGAGGGGAGGAAGGAGTAGCTTTTGGAGGCATTAGAGTCACCACATATCGGTATTTTCCAGCGGATATAGACAGCGAGGAAGGACTTCATCTACCTTTGTAGCCCCGCTGTGGAAGCACTCTCCGCGGCGGTCTCTTTTTCCCCAATAAATATCTATCCTACGGATGAAACGAACCAATACTTACCTGACGAGTCTGGCCTTAGCACTTTGCCTCGGACTCCCCGCCTGTAAGCAGGAGAACGGCAATGAGCCAGATACCAAGAAGCAGGAGCAAGTGATCCCGACTATCAGCTATCAGCTCACCCTGCCCAGTAGTACCGATGAGATTGTGCCCTCGGAGCTGGAGACGCTTCGTAAGCTCTTCTCGCGAAATGGCCTCGAAGCCGACATCGCCTCCAATGACCCGACGAAGTGGACGCAGACACATCTGGCGGTGAACTTCATCAAAGGCACCGACGGCAAGTACCACGTCCTCCAGCTTCTGACTGGTACGCAGGGCTTCTCGCCCATCACTTCCCTCGACTTCCTATCGACGGACCTCCTGCCTGAGCTCACACATATCACCCTCATTGCCCCCAAGCTTGAGAAGGTACAGCTGCAGCACCTGCCGAAGCTCACTGATCTCAGCCTCACGGGTACAGCTGGTAGCCAGGCCGCCACACTCAGCCAGCTCAGCTATGAGCTTCTCGAGTCGCTCGAGCGTGTCGTCATAAAGGACTTCCCCAAGCTCGCCACCACCAACGATGATAATGGCTCCTTCAAGCTCCCTGTAGAAATGCGCAATGCCGCCGGCGAAGCTATCGACCGCCTGCCGAAGCTTTCTTCGCTCGAGCTTTCAGGCCTTCCCGCCATCACGGACCTCTACATCGAGCCCCTTCACACGACACTTCAGGGCGGTGTGAGCTTGAGCGGTCTCACGAATCTCGATTTGCTCAAGGCCAGCCATGCGAAGTTCGCCAACCTGAATTTCTCCGCAAAGGACTACCCCAACCTGCGCTATCTGACGCTTCATCATGTAGAAGCCTCATCGGCTACCTCCGTTCAGCTCTCCGCTCTACCGAAGCTCAGCCTCTTTGACATCAGTCATGCCGAGGGGATCACTAAGGCTGAGATCAGCGAATGCTCACAGCTCAGCGCGCTGACTATCGAAGGCACGAAGGTAACTGCCCCTACCCTCTCCGCCCTTCCTTCGCTCAAGCGCCTCACTCTTGAGGAGAATGAGATCGCTTCGCTCGATCTCTCGGCCTTCACTTCGGTCAAGACCGTCAGCCTGGCGCACAACCGTCTGACGAATTTGTCTTCGGTCAAGCTCCCCTCTGGTATCGAATCACTCAACCTTAGCGGGAATGAAGAGCTCACCGAAGCTGATCTTCGCCCCTACACTTCCCTGCAGTCCGTCCTCATCATCGGGCTGAAGCGTGGTGCGACAGCTCAAGACCACGACCAGCGTGGCAAGCTTTCCTCACTGCGCATCGAAGGTCTCAAGCAGCTTGAGAGTCTTCGCGTGCCCAATAATAGCATCAAGAGCGTCTTCGTCGAGGGCGAAAGCTACCCCGTACTGGAGACACTTGACCTGAGCTATAATAGCCTGACGCCCGCGGCCTGCATCTGGACCTACGCCATTCTGGGGCCACGCAAGAAGGACGCAGAAGACTATGACCGCTCGATCAAGCAGAGTAAGGTCAGCTTGAAGCCTGCGATCTTCGAGGGACAAGCCCCATTCGATGTCGTACTTGATGCCAATAAGGACTTCTCCTACGCTGACGTGGCACAGGCTCTCAAGGCAGCTCAGTTCGATCCTTCCTCTACAGACTACCTCTTTATCCTGAGATACGGGACAGAACTCACTTCATCGGCTGCCTGGATCACGGGGGACGGCATCGATACGACTAAGTTCACCTGGTCTTTCTCCAAGCGTGGCGAGTATAACTTCCGATTCAAGTTCGGGACGTACTTCGTCTTAGACGGCGTATTCCCTGCTGAAGGCTTCACAAGTAAGACCTTCAAGAGCAAATAGACGCTGCAGCACCCGACGGGACTCAGCGCAAGTAGCCCCCCAACTCACCGCTTGGAGTTGGGGGGCTACCTTTATTTTGTCGGGGCAAATCAAGCTCATTCGGACGGGTCGCAAAGAGCCTTTGCCAAAGGGCTTCTTGAGGTGCTCCTGAAAACACCTCTACTTTTCAATGAAAATACCTCTACTTTTCGGAAGAAGTACTTCTACTTCTAAAAGGAAGTACCTTAACTTCTCGGAAGAAGTATCTCTACTTCCTGCCGAATGTTATATTACTTTCGGTCAAATGTTATATTACTTTTCGACGAATGTTATATTACTTTTGGTCGGAAGTTATATTACTTTCTGTGGAGGGCTATATGACCCGCCCTGCGAGTGCCAATGACTTCCCACTGAAAGGCATTTTACTCCCGACGCAAAGCCTTATTCCTTCCCGCCCAAAGAGGAGCCTTCGTGGGCGCCATCAAATTCGGCTCTCGGGCAGGAAATACAGAAATCTATTTGTATTTTTGTCTTAGTCTATAGCCGCGCTGTAGACACCCCCGCATCATTAGTGATACAATCATAGTATGGACTACAGAATCGAAAAAGACACCCTGGGTGAAGTCCAGGTGCCAGCAGACAAGCTCTGGGGAGCGCAGACCGAACGCTCTCGCAACAACTTCAAGATCGGTCAACCCGCATCTATGCCACTTGACATCATCCGTGGCTTCGCTTACCTCAAGAAGGGTGCCGCTTTCGCCAACCATGAGCTTGGCGTGCTGCCCGTAGAGAAGCGTGACCTTATCGCAGCTGTCTGTGATGAGATCCTCGCAGGCAAGCTCGACGACCAGTTCCCTCTCGTGATTTGGCAGACGGGCTCAGGTACGCAGAGCAATATGAACGTCAACGAAGTCATCGCTAATCGCGCACACCAGCTCGCTGGTAAGAAGATCGGCGAAGGCGAAAAGACACTCCTCCCCAACGATGACGTCAATAAGTCTCAGTCATCCAACGACACCTTCCCCACCGGCATGCACATCGCTTGCTACAAGAAGGTCGTAGAAGTGACCCTCCCAGGCCTTCGCCAGCTCCAGAAAGCCCTCGACAAGAAGGCCAAGGAAATGGCAGACGTCGTGAAGATCGGCCGTACGCACCTCATGGACGCAACGCCTCTGACCCTCGGACAGGAGTTCAGTGGCTACGCTGCACAGCTGGCTTTCGGCATCCGCGCACTGGAGAATACCCTGCCTCATCTTTCCGAACTCGCTCTCGGTGGTACTGCCGTCGGTACGGGTCTGAATACGCCTAAGGGCTATGATGTCGTAGTAGCTCGCCACATCGCAGAGTTCACCGGTCTGCCCTTCGTAACGGCTCAGAACAAGTTCGAAGCTCTTGCTGCTCACGATGCTATCGTAGAAGCTCACGGCGCACTCAAGCAGATCGCTGTTTCGCTCAATAAGATCGCCAATGATATTCGTCTTCTTGCTTCAGGTCCTCGTAGCGGTATCGGCGAAATCATCATCCCCGCCAACGAACCCGGGTCTTCTATCATGCCAGGTAAGGTCAATCCTACCCAGTGCGAAGCGATGACGATGGTCTGCGCTCAGGTAGTCGGGAACGATGCTGCTATCGCTGTCGGCGGTATGCAGGGCCACTTCGAGCTGAATGTCTTCAAGCCTGTCATGGCAGCTAACTTCCTACAGAGCGCACAGCTCCTCGGTGATGCTGCAGTATCCTTCGATATCCACTGCGTATCTGGTATCGAGCCTAACCACCCACGTATCAAGGAGCTTCTCAATAACTCCCTGATGCTCGTCACGGCTCTGAATACCCACATCGGCTACTACAAGGCTGCTGAGATCGCAAACGCTGCACACCGCAACGGTACGACCCTCAAGGAAGAAGCCCTTCGCCTCGGCTATGTCAGCGAAGAAGACTTCGACAAGTGGGTTCGTCCCGAAGATATGGTTCATCCCCTCGACTAAAGGCTGACCATTCACCCGTAAATAGAGAAGGATGCTACCTGCATCACGCCCTTCCTTATATTACGATCCGAAGTCCGATGACTCGGAAGAGAAAGCTTACTTAGCCTCGAGCTGATGATAAGCCTCCCCTAAGAGATCGATCAAGCTCGTCGCCGTGAGACTGCGCTCCGAATAGCGCCCTGCATAAAGCTCTGCCGACAGCCCGACCAAGTGAAGGCCAAGAACTGCAGCTGTGATCGATTGGTAGCCTTGCCCCAGAAGCCCTGCGACCACACCCACAAGGACGTTGGAAGCGCCTTGAGTCTGTAGCCCCGTATTTCCTGTTGTATCGAAGAAAGCGGCGCCAGTAGGAGTACATAGAGCAGAGTAAGTACCGCGCAGTATGATATAAATATCGCAGTCGCGAGCCAGCTCGAGGGCACGCTCCAGACGCTCACGATCGGAGCGGAAGTGACCAAGCATACGATCCAGCTCTTGATGCGAGGCGATCAAGATACTATTCTTAGGGAGCTTCTTCAGTAGTTTAAGATCACTTGAGAGCAGCGTGATCCCATCACCTTCGAAGAGGAAAGGACGCGAATGCGAGGGAGAGATCAATGCTTCCAATAAATGGAAAGCCGCTGAATCTAAGCCAAAGCCTTCCCCAACGACGACCGTCCGATAAGCATTTATTCCGGAGAGCAGATTCTGCACGTTGGATGGCGTGTAGACCGTGAGTTCGGGTAAGGCAAGAGAGAGAGGGAGTGCCTCCTCTCCTGGGACTAAGGCATGGACCTCACTACAGCCCGCACGATAAACAGCTCGTGCAGATAGCAGAGTCTTACCAATATGCCCCGGCATGCGTGCCAAGAGTAAGACCTTCTCACGTGGCTGCTCAATACTGAATCGAGGACGCTTTTGAAGAGCCAAGGAGAGGGCAGCGTCCTGCACGTGATAGTATGCCGTGTCAATATCCTGCTGAGCCTGTGGACTAATTCCCAACGACAGGCAAGACCAAGCTCCAACATAGGGATCATTCTCTCTAAAGAAGAATGCCAGCTTCGGGCTGTCAAAGGAGATTGTCCGCTCTGCTCGGATGACGTGCTCAAGCGTATTCCCCGAATTATCTTCAGCGAAGAGTCCCGAAGGGATCTCAATACTCACAATAGGAGCGGGGGCTGCGTTGAGGAAGTCAACCAGCGCCACATAACCACCCGAAAGAGGTGTCTGTAGATCAGCTCCGAAGAGCCCATCGATAATCAGGTCACCACTGAAAATATGCGGGGGAGCAAAGTCCGTAAATACCTCTTCCAAGCGGAAGGTATCCCTTGGGAGGCGCTCACGAATAGCTTCACATTCGGGTGAGAGCTTCCCTCCACGATAGAAGAGGTAGGCGAAGACCGTATACCCTCTACGTGAAAGTGTCTGGGCAATACTCAAGGCATAGGCGCCACAGCGACCTGCACCAGCAAAGACATAAATCGAGCGACCACCGAGAGAATAGTGGCGAAGGAGCTCTCGCTCAAAAGCTATGGCAGCACGCTCGATATGATCCTGCGCACTTAGCTTATCCAACTGAGCAGCCTGAGCATAGAGGATGTCCAGCTGCTTGCCCGAATAAATCTTCTGCATGAGAGTAGAGATAGCTTATAAGTATATCCGAGTGACTTGGTGACAGCAATTAGTCCATCGTCCCACGAACGATGCCACGCTCTGAGGTACGGACAAAGTCGAGGATAAGACTACGCTCGTAGCTCTCGGGGATCTCCTCCTCGATGACGCGAAAAGCCTCGCTATTGTTGAGCCCACGCTGGTAGAGCGTACGGTAGATATCGTTGATACGGAAGATCTGCTCATTAGTAAAGCCACGGCGACGCAGACCAACGATGTTGATACCGCAGTAGACGATGGGGTCACGACCGATGAGCGTGTAGGGAGGGATATCCTTGTTCACACGAGATCCCCCCTGGATCATGACGTGCTTAGAGATGCGCACGAACTGATGGACGAGTGAGCCACCGCTGAGGATAGCATAGTCATCGACCTCTACTTCACCAGCCAGCTGGGTAGCATTACCGAGGATGACGTGGTCACCAAGGACACAGTCGTGAGCGACATGTGAGTAAGCCATCAGGAGACAGTAGCTCCCGACGACCGTCTTACCGCGAGAAGCAGTACCACGATTGACCGTCACGCACTCGCGCACCATCGTGTGATCACCGATGATAGCGACACTGTCTTCACCGACGAACTTGAGGTCCTGAGGGATACCAGCGATGACTGCACCCGAATGGATATGGCAATGCTTACCGAGACGAGCTCCGCTCTTGATGACGGCATGACTCTCAATGATACAACCTTCCCCGATCTCGGTATTCTCTTCGATGACGGCGAAGGGATGGACGATAACACCTTCACCTAGCTTAGCTTCAGGATGAACGCTTGCCAGTGGGCTTATGTTAGGATGTGACATAGACATATATGTATATAGACAAGAGCCGCACACACCCTATCCTCTCATTTAGAGGTAAGGAGTGGCAGGCTCTTGTGGATGTATTTACTTATTCTTTGCGACCTGCGCCATGAACTCAGCCTCACAGACGAGCTTCTCGCCGACGAAAGCAAGACCACGCATGTTGGCTACACCACGACGGATCTCACCGAGCAGACGGAGCTTGAAGACAAGGGTATCACCTGGGACGACCTTCTGACGGAACTTCACGTTGTCGATCTTCATGAAGTAAGTCGAGTACTTCTCGGGGTCTTCGATTGTATTAAGTACCAAGAGACCACCGACCTGTGCCATCGCCTCCACTTGGAGAACACCAGGCATCACAGGCTCCGTTGGGAAGTGTCCCTGGAAGAAGGGTTCGTTGCCCGAAACACTCTTGACACCGACGATATAGTCCGTACCGATCTCGATGATCTTATCGACCATCAGGAAGGGATAGCGGTGTGGGAGGAGTTCACGAATACGGTTGACATCAAGGATAGGTGTCGCATTAGGATCGTAGAGAGGAGCCTGAGCTTCGTTGAGCTTAATATCCTTACGGATCTTAGCTCCCATCTCATTGTTGATCTTATGCCCTGGGCAATAAGCCAAGATACGACCACGGATAGGACGACCGATGAGCGCGAGGTCACCAAGCACATCGAGAAGCTTATGGCGCGCAGGCTCATTGGGGAAGATGATAGGAGCATTATTGATATACCCAAGGGAGAGATCCGTACGACGTGTGACCTTCATGAGATCACAGATCTTGTCGAGGTTCTCTTGAGCCATAGGCTCGTCATAGATGACAAGCGCATTGTCCAGGTCACCACCCTTGATCAGGTTATTCGCGAGAAGCATCTCTACCTCACGAACGAAGACGAACGTACGGCAAGAAGCGATCTCCTTGTCGAAGTCAGCGAGGTCTTCAAGCGAAGCAAACTGGTTGCTCAGCACGGGCGAGTCAAAGGAGATATGTACGTCGACACCGAACTTACTATCGGGAAGCAGGACAATACGTGAGCGACCATCAGCCGATACGACCTCCTGGCGACGCTTGACGATGTAGTGCTCTACGGGAAGATCCTGCTCTTCAAGACCAGCAGCATCAATGCCCTCAACATAGAGACGGGCACTCCCATCAAGGATAGGGAACTCAGGCGCATTGACTTCGATGTAGCAGTTATCTACCCCCTTAGCGTAGAGAGCAGCCATTGCATGCTCTACCGTACTTACAGAGGCATCGCCCTTGACCAAGACTGTACCACGCTCTGTACCCTTGACGAACTCAGAGAGTGCTGGGATTTCAGGAGTACCTTCGAGGTCAACACGACGGATGACACGCCCCGTCCCTGCTGGTGCAGGGAGGAAAGTGATCTGAATATCAAGGCCTGTATGTAAGCCCTTCCCCGAAAGAGAGAAGGGAGCTTTTAATGTCTTTTGCTTAGTCATAATACTCGTGCTCTTATAGTTGTTGTTTGAGTTCTGCAAGTTCTTTCTCGAGTGCCTGTAGGCGGCGATACATATCGGGAAGCTTAGGCTGGATGACGAAGCTACGCATCGCCTCGTGAAGTGACATCCCAGGAGAGCCCATGAGAGCCGTACCCGAAGCGACATTGCCAAGTACACCTGTCTGTCCAGCCATCTCTACACGGTCACCGATAGTGAGGTGCCCGCCGATACCGACCTGTCCGCCAAAGCGACACCACTTTCCCACTGCCGAGGAGCCAGCCAAGCCAACCTGCGAAGCCATCACAGTATGCTCTCCGACCTCACAGTTGTGAGCTATCTGAATGAGATTATCCAGCTTGACCCCACGACGGATGACCGTATTATCCATGACAGCTCGGTCGATACACGTATTGGCACCGATCTCGACATCATCCTCTACTAAGACGCTACCCAGCTGCGGTATCTTATGATAGCCATCAGATTCGGGAGCAAAACCAAAGCCATCTGATCCAAGTACAGCACCTGCATGGATGATACAGCGCGCACCTACTCGTACGCCATGATAGAGGGTAACCTGAGGATAGATTACCGTCCCCTCGCCAAGCGTGACACCACGACCAATATAGGCGAAGGAGTGGACCTGACAGCCCCGACCAATCTTAGCTCCGAGCTCAATGACAGCAAAGGGAGCTACATAGACATCTTCACCCAGCTCTACATCATCAGCGATATGAGCCTTGGGCGAAATCCCATGAAGACGAGGAGCACTCTGCTGCTCGACCAGCTGCATCAGCTGAGCTAAGGCAGCGTAGGGATCCTCTACTCGGATAAGTGTCGAGGCAACAGGCTGCTTGGGAGCAAAGGTATTTGCCACCAGCAGGATCGAGGCCTTCGTCGTGTAAGCAAAGGATTCGTACTTAGGGTTAGCCAAGAAGGCAAGATCACCTGGCTGAGCCGATTCGATCTTCCCGAAGTTCGAAACGAGGACGGAGGCGTCACCTTCGATGACACCTGAGATGAGGGGGGCTATCTGTGAGGCACTAAACTGCATATACGGTCTGTCTCGGACTGGGCTTAGGCCTCGATAAGCTTGTTCTTAATAAGGATCTCAGCCATCTGGCGACGTAGAGCCTCAGCCTCAGCAGCTGCTGCATTGGCAAAGGCCTCGGTATTGTCAGCATAGATGATGCTACGTGAGGCATTCACAAGGAGACCACACTGGCTATTCATACCAAAGCGAGCTACATCCTCGAGACTCCCGTTCTGCGAGCCAACGCCAGGGACAAGGAGGAAGGCATCGGGTACGATGGCACGTACACGCTCCAGCATATCAGCCTTAGTAGCACCGACGACATACATCAGCTGATCGCTATTGCCCCACTCGGTACTGGTACGTAAGACGTGCTCAAAGAGGGCTTCTTCACCGCCATCGACGGGGAGCATCTGGAAGTCTGCTGCTCCAGCATTGGAGGTAAGCGCAAGAAGGATCACCCAGCGCCCAGCATACTTGAGGAAGGGCAAAACGCTGTCACTTCCCATATAGGGAGCCACAGTCAGGGCATCGACCTTGAGGTGCTCAAAGAAGCTACGGGCATACATATCGCTCGTATTCCCGATATCACCACGCTTAGCATCAGCGATGATGAACTGGTCGGGATACTCTGACTGGATATAGGCAACGGTCTTCTCAAAGGCCTGCAAGCCAAAAGACCCCATACTTTCGTAGAAAGCAAGGTTGGGCTTGTAGGCTACGCACAGGTGTGCAGTGGCATCGATGATTCGCTTATTAAAGGCGAAGATAGGATCATCCTCGTCGAGGAGGAACTGAGGGATCTTACGGACATCCGTATCCAGCCCGACACAGAGGAAGGATTTCTTCCTCTTGATGTTCTCAAATAGTTCGTCTCTTGTCATAATCTCGGTATGCTATGGAGTTAGAAATAAGGAGGTAGCCCCCTTCTAACCTGTACATATGATGATGTGTTAGAGGGCAGCTTCCTTCATTCGCTCGATATTCTCGGCGATGATAAGTTCGTCAATGATGGGTTGGATCTCTCCCGACATAATAGCGGAGAGATTGTAGAGGGTGAGATTGATGCGGTGATCGGTCACACGCCCCTGAGGATAGTTATAGGTACGGATCTTGGCTGAGCGGTCCCCTGTAGAGACCATCGTCTTACGACGTGCCGCGATCTCTTCATTATGCTTGGTAAGCTCGATATCATAGAGCTTGGTACGGAGCATCTGCATAGCCAACTCTCGGTTTGCAAGCTGCGTACGCGCCTGCTGACAGACAACGACGATACCCGTAGGCTTGTGAGTCAGCTGGACCTTCGTCTCGACCTTATTGACGTTCTGCCCACCAGCACCACCTGAGCGAGCGGTCTGCATCTCGATATCAGCAGGATTAAGGACGACGTCTACTTCTTCTGCTTCTGGGAGCACAGCTACCGAAGCAGCAGAGGTATGTACACGTCCCTGAGTCTCAGTCTCTGGGACACGCTGCACACGGTGCACACCGCTCTCATACTTGAGGATACCATAGACTCCATCTCCCGTGACCGTGAAGATGATTTCCTTGTAGCCACCAGCAGTGCCCTCGCTCATGCTGGTGACCTCAGTAGCCCAGCCACGGCCTTCGCAGTAGCGCACATACATCTTATAGAGGTCACCTGCGAAGAGAGCCGCTTCATCACCGCCCGTACCGCCGCGGATCTCCATAACGACGTTCTTCGCATCCTCTGGGTCTGCAGGGATCAAGAGAAGCTTGATCTCCTCTTCGAGCGAAGGGATACGCTGCTCAGCCTCCTGCATCATCTCACGCGCCATCGCACGGAGCTCTGGATCGCTCTCAGCCTCCAGTGTATCGCGCCCCTCCTGGATATTCCCGAGGAGGTTACGATATTCCTTACCCTTATCAAGGATGCGCTCCAGATCACGATACTCTTTGCTGAGCTTCATGAAGCGCTTCTGATCGGCGATGATATCTGGTGCGGTGATAAGCGAAGTGATCTCTTGGAAGCGTATTTCCAAGCCTTCGATCCGGCTAAGCAGGTCGTTTTCCGTTGCCATTTAGGTCTATTGAGTAGCTATTATTCGTAGTTAAGCACTCCGAATGGGGAGTGGATAGTGAGGTGATTCTTCTCTGCAGCTTCGACACGCCCGATGATCTGAGCTGGTACTCCGAAGCTCTCGGAGATCTCGATGATACGGGCAGCATGCTCGGCGGAGACGTAGAGCTCCATACGATGGCCCATGTTAAATACCTTGTACATCTCGGCCCAAGGTGTACCGCTCTCCTTCTGGATCAACTCGAAGAGTGGTGGGATAGCGAACATATTATCCTTGATCACGTGCTTGCCTTCGACAAAGTGTAGCACCTTAGTTTGAGCACCACCGGAGCAGTGTACCATACCATGGATCTCCGGACGAAGCTCATCAAGGATCGCCTTGATGATCGGAGCATAGGTACGCGTAGGCGAGAGGATCAGGCGACCCGCATCCAGTGGCGTACCAGCGATGGGTTCGGTAAGAGCCTTCGAGCCACTGTAGACCAACTCATCGGGCGTAGCAGCGTCGTAGCTCTCAGGGTAGCGCTTTGAGAGTGAGTGCTCCAGCACATCATGACGAGCAGAAGTCAGCCCATTACTCCCCATCCCCCCATTGTAGGAGGTCTCATACGAGGACTGCCCAAAGGAAGCCAGCCCAACGATGACATCACCAGCCTGGATACGAGCGTTGTCGATGACATCACTGCGCTTCATACGGCAGGTGACCGTACTATCGACGATGATCGTACGTACGAGGTCACCGACGTCAGCCGTCTCACCACCCGTGGCATAGACCCCAATGCCTTGAGCACGAAGCTCAGCAAGAAGCTCCTCAGTACCGTTGATAATCGCAGCGATGACCTCACCAGGGATGAGATGCTTGTTGCGTCCAATCGTCGAAGAGACGAGGATCCCATCAACAGCCCCCACGCACAGCAGGTCGTCAATGTTCATAATCAGCGCATCCTGCGCTATACCCTTCCAGACAGAGAGGTCACCCGTCTCACGCCAATAGATGTAGGCCAGCGAAGACTTCGTGCCCGCACCATCTGCATGCATGATGTTACAATAGGCTTCATCTCCCCCGAGGATATCGGGGATGATCTTACAGAAAGCCTTAGGATAAAGGCCCTTGTCTACGTTGCGTATGGCAGCATGCACATCCTCCTTGGAGGCTGAGACGCCGCGCTGCATATAGCGCTCGTTCATAAGTTTGTCAGGTCTGGTGCCGAGTGAGGGTTAGCGGAGGCGAAGCACATCCCCTTCCTCAGGGGCGTAGTCAGCATCCTTATTATTGAGTTTGTAGAGTCGATCAAGTCGGATACCATAGCGCTGGGAGATGTCATGCATCGAGTCCCCTACGCGGACGGTATAGGTAGTGTAGCGAGCAGAAGCCTCCTTATTCTTTGGCTCAAGGTAGACGACGTCTCCCTCATTGAGAGGATAGTCCTCAGGAGTATCATTGTACTTAGCCAGCTTCTTTGCGGAGATCCCCATGTCAGCTGCGATACGCTCATAGGTATCATTCTGATCAGCGAGCACATAGAGGAGGCCATAGCTGATATAGGAGGGGCGCATAGGTCTGTCATAGCTGCGATGGGCCTCTGCAGGACGGCGAGCAGGCGCAGGACGACCTGAGTACCACGTGGGATACTCGCCTCGGTCAAAGGCATAAAGCTCATAGTCCTCGATGACCTTGATCAGCATATTTGCATAGCCCTTATTCGTAGCATACCCGCAGAGCTGCAAGCCCTTAGCCCAACCGCGATAGTCGTCGTAGCGAAGAGCGAAGAGGCGCTGATAGCGACGTGCCTTGAGGAATTGGGAGTGGTCATCATAGCTCTCCTTCGCCGAAGGGTAGCTACGGAAGCAGTCATTGGGGTTGTCATCTCGGCGGTAGGTACGCTTACCAGACCAGGTCGAGTGACACTTGATACCAAAGTGGTTATTGTGATCTCGGGCCAAGGTGCTCGTCCCAGCACCCGTTTCTATAAGCCCCTGAGCCAAGGTAATACTGGCAGGGATCGCATGGCGACTCATCTGACGTCTAGCCTCGGCTTCGTAGGTGCGGATATAATCCATAAAGGTTGGCTTGCGTAGCACCTGGGCAAAAGCCTCAAGGCCTCCGAAAAGGAGAACCACAGCAAGAGCCAAGCTCAGTCGACATATAACGGAATGGCTGATTCTCATCATTGTTGTACAGTGAACATTTACTTGTAGACCTTCCATATCTATACAATGGCTACAAGTAGTGGCAAAGATACGAATTATATAGCTATCCTTCGGAGCATATCTGCAGGCTCCAATATAGGGTCGTGGTATGAAACACTATTGAGCCCATTGCGCAAGGCCATCTCTTCACAGCTTGCCCTTCCCTCCTTCAAACTTCTCAGCTTAAAGACTCCGATTTTCGGGACTTGACTTTAAATTGTCAGAGTAATTGATAATAGTAACTCGCGTCCTCTTAATGAATAAGAGTAAGAATAGGTATTTATCCCACTGAAAACAGAGTAATTATAGCTTCGTTCATTGAAGATATTATTGAGTTCAAGAGTATAGCGTAGAGACTTATTGCTGTGAGTAAGTCCAATATCAAACATACAAAGTTTCGCCCAATGACCTGGGGATATTTCTTTGGAGTTCATCTCGGCCGCGAGCTTAAAGCTCCACTTAGGCATAGGCTTTAAATCAATACGTATGTCGTGTGTATGTGCCCTTAATGATTGTGTCCTATTTTTTATGCGACTAAACCCTTTATTGAGCGTATATGTATAGTTAATCTCAATGAACTTAAGTGGCTTTGAGACAACAGATGGCATCAGACTAAAACTACCACCTTCATACTCATAAAGAACCCCATTTTGCATCATCGACTGATTACTACGGTTGTAAATACTCGTCAATGAGAGTTTCGTGTGAAGGCTTTGAATCTGTTTGGTGAGAGAGGCAAATATATTTAGGTTACTGATTCCATTGTCCTGAGGGATATAAGAAGTGTTTACCAAACCTGAAGATATCGTTTGGGAGGATATCAGATTTCTATGCTGGTAGGTATAGGCTACCCCCGTATTGAAAAACCACATCTCTATAGGTAACCGAAAACGATAGTCTGTACTTAGATGTAGAGTTTTATTTTGCGCAAGCACGCCACTTCCTATACTTGCCGAGATAATATTATTCTGTACTGCGGATGTTAGCAAATCTGTTAATGCTCCCACCCCTTCAGTGTATGCACCTTGCACTCTGAGGTCGGACTGAGCATTAAGCTTGTAGCTTAAATAAATCGAGGGGTTTAATCTAAAATATGTCTTCCTGTGTTGAGCCGGCCAAGTTCCCATATTGAGATAATTAATATAATCACTGGACAGGTCCAACCTTGCTCGAAATACATACTTCTGCAATGGATGCGTGTACTCGTATTCGGGGATGAAGGACAGAAGAAGATTATCTCCCTTTAAGTTATTGATAGCATTAGAGACTATAGTGCTATGGATAGATTGAGTTGAGAGCTTGTCTCTCTTGTACTGAATGGATATAGGGAAGCTTATACGAGACCTCTTTACTTCATAGGACGAAAATAAAGAAATCTTGGATAAAAACTGCTCACTGGCTGCCAGCTGCTCGAGCCCATTTGATAAGAGCATAATCTGAGCTGTCGGTGCAGTTGAATAACCAACTAAACTTGATACACCCCACTGAGTATTGCCCTTTCGCCAACGTAAAGAGAGAGCATCAGAGAAACTAATATCCCTATAGCGACCTTTTAGACCAGAATTCCCAAGGACAGAGGGCGAGGTCTCTGCTATATCCGAGCTAAGATAACTCGCCTTTACCGAAAACTTATTCTGGACATAGCGTCTATCGCCATTATTCTTGTATTCTATCTCAAGGAATGGAGTATGCTTTCGTTCTGTTGAGGTGGTTTGTTGTTGTATAGTTATATTGGGGCGAGAAGAATCGACAAAGTCCAAGTTATAACCATACTCATAGCGTGTTCGAGAGAAGCCATAGCCGACATTAGCCCTCAAAGTTGCATTTTCGGATAGTTTGCCAATAGTACTAAGGCTTGTCAAATAATCCCCAGGGAATATATAACGCTCTCGTTTGATGGGAGGGGTAGCTCCCGATATGTCACCAACAATCATTGATGCTAAGGTTGAAGCCTTCTCACCAGCTATATTATCTGTAGTATTATCGTTTGCAAACTCTTGAATATTCCCTGCCTTAAGTACCCCTATGACTTGAACTTGAGGCTTGAATATCATACCCGAACCAGAAGCTTGATAGAGAGCACTCTCTCCAATGCCAGCCACAAGGTTATAGCTCCCGACAGGTTTAATTTTGGCTTTCTTGGTTAGACTTATATTAAGTGCCACATCATCGGTCAGTACATCTTTATCAATCTTGGCATCGGAGTGATTGCTTAGCACTTGTACCGATGACACATAGCTCGACGGAATATTATTAGTTGCGATGTTATATTTACCGCCCAATAGGTCTAAACCTTCGATATAGAAGTTTGATATCTCCTTTCCCTGATACTTTATTTTTCCACTTTCTGCGACATCTATCCCTGGGAGCTTCTTAAGTGCATCCCTCAGCCTGTAGTCTCCCTCCCCTGAAAATGCCCGTAGGCTATATGTAAGAGTATCTCCTCTTTGAGTCAAAGAGGGAGTCTTTACGGTCACCTCCTTGAGGATTGTCTGTTGGGGTGAGAGGACGATCGTGATATCTTTTGCCTCCGCCTCTAGTCTTATACTCTTCTTTTCAAAGGAGATATGACTAACAATGATATAGAGACTGTCAGCCTGGCCTTTTGTAGAGAGACTAAATTGTCCTCGCTCATCTGTAATAGAGATGGCTACTGTTTTTTTTTGCCCAATAGATAGCTGGATGCTAGCACCCTCTATGGGGTTCTTGCTAGCATCCATAACAACCCCACTTAGCAAAGTCTGAGCAGATACTGAGATACTCCAGACTACAGCAAGAGTGAAAGACAGCAATAGACGAGGCCAAGGCTTCATAATCACTCCTTTTCTATTGGGATATATCCATTTTCTCTTAGGCGTAATTGCATTCCGTTGATTAGTATAGAGCTTCCCCCAGACTCTCCTTTCATAACGACCATGTCTGCGATACTTTCTGGCGGAAGATTAGCCATTGGATTCTCTTCAAAGCTGTTCTTTGCTTTGAGGAATTTTGTACGGGTAGTGGAGATTACATCTCCATACTGAGGTTCTACTATGTTTAAGTTTGCTTTCCTTAGCTGAATAGCTTCGAAGCAATGTACTTGCTCGCTATCGTAAACCTTTAGGATTAGACCTGGCAAGCTCGTAAATTTCCAAGGTCCAAACTGTAGAGGGATATCAGGAGCATACCATGCTACCCAAGACCTACCACCATACTCTGCTGTAGCTTTACGACATAGATAACCACTTATTGTATCCATACTGCTGTCGTCTATCTCCCATACCATATTGACTTTATCCTCTTGATAAGTATAGTGGTTTGGGATAATGGTGCTATAGACCGAGAGCTTTCCTTTCGGGGTGTTCTGAAATACAGTTTGGTCAAAGAAGTAAGCAGACTTCCTTAGACGTGCTTCACCCATTTTGATTTGTTCATCAGGAGACTTCGTCTGTCGTAGGGAGTCCAGCTGAAATGCGAGGTAATCTGAGAACAGTGCCGAAGTGCTTCCAATTTGGAGGATTGTAGAATAAACCTCTCGGTTACCATTGGATGCCTTGACGGTGTACTCATATAGGCAGTCATAGCGAGACTGAGACTGACCAATAGCTTGTAGTTGGCATAGCAACAAGGCTATACACAGGATAATCTTATTCATACTTACACGTGATTTAGAATTTCAGAGATTGTAATGCCACTGGGAACTTTAATACCTCATAGCCGATGCACGTCGCTCGTATCCACTGCGGGACTTTCCCTTGCTCCGTCGTGATCGAAGTGGAGGGCTCGCTGACTACCGTATGAGGCGAGAGCGCTCTCACAGAGACAGGCGAATAGACTATGAAGGGCTCGCTTCTTCATAATGGTGTTATGAGCTATGGTAAGACGTTTGTGGCGTA
>ERZ773246.254-NODE-254-length-24291-cov-11.2471_pt1 | contig 24291 bp, 21 predicted proteins | sample MGYA00580519_ERZ773246 | MGnify/ENA primary metagenome ERZ773246 (study PRJEB29015, sample SAMEA2738153) | human oral metagenome | biome: human oral; feature: human-associated habitat; material: saliva | place: China | collected 2246 ...
ATCGAGGAAGGGTTCAGCCGCGAGCCGATGCTGCCTAATCGGGAAGACCTGAGAGGTCTCCTGGTCGAGTTCGTCGGGGATACCGGGGGTTCGTGGTTGGCGATCGACGTCGAACAGGTGACAAAACCTGGGGCTGGGTGGGGCGTTGCGCTCTCCCGCGGTGCCGCCTATATCCGGGACTGGGACTGGGATGTATTAGTGGACATTGGGGGTCTGCGCAGTCGCACCCCTGATCGGAGCTTCCTCCTGGGGGACACATCGAGAAGGTGTTGACGCCAGCGCGTACTCCGTTACCTATAGAATTCACGCCTTTGCAGCTGATTCGGGCGCGACATGCAATCGTTCCGTTTCAGGAAGGTCCTGATGGCCTGGTCTGGTTTTGTGGACCGGGTGTTTTTAGGGTTGTTGGTTGTTATTAGTGGTGTTGTGCCCATTGGCGTGCGTATTGGTTGGGTGAGAGCCAGCCTAGCGCGCTGTGGGGGTGTTCTTCATTGTAGCGCTGGGACCAGGCGCCAATCAGGGCGCGGGCATGGTTGAGATCCTCGAACGTGTTGTCCTCGAGGAGTTCGTCGCGCATGCGGTTGTGTAAGGACTCCACGAACCCGCCCAGCCAAGGCTGGCCCGGTGGGATGAACGCTTGGAGCGTGTCGTGCTCGCTGGCCCAGCGTCCCACGGCTGCGGCGATGAATTCAGGCCCGTTATCGGCCCTTAGCACCTGGGGTGCTCCATGGGCTAGGACAGCCAGGTCAAGCATTTCGATCACGTCGGCGGCTCCCATGCGCCGCTCAACGCGGAAAGCCAGGTGTTGACGGGTGAACTCATCGATAACGTTACAGACCTTGAACACGCGCCCCTTCCAATCCGAGTCGAACTGGAAATCAATGGCCCACACATGCCCAGGAGCGCTAGCCTCGACCAGGCGCTGCAGGCGCGGCGCAGTGCGGGGCTTGTGGGCTTTGCGCGGGCGCACCCGCAGCCCCTCGGCGCGCCACAAGCGCCGGAACGTATCACGGCCCACAACAATGCCCTCATTCTTGGCCCGCGCCCAGGCACGTTTATAGCCCCACCGTCGATGCGTGGCGGCAAAATCGTTTATCCACTGGCGCACAGGCGCATAATCACGCAGCGTTTTCGCCCCGCCCGCCGCGCGGGCTTGGCAATACGCTGACCGGGACAGCCCGGCAACGCGCCCGTGCAAGACGCTGAGAAAACCCCTGACCACCAGGTAGCTCACAGCCTCGTGCCGGCGCACCGGCACAATGTCGCCTCGCTGATACCCAGCACGCGGCAGGCCTGGGCCGTACTCATGCCCTCGCCTTGCAACGCCTCGGCCTTCTCCAGCTTCACGACAATCTGCTCAGGCGTTTGCTTCGAGAACTTCCTCATGGCCATCCATTCTGCCCGGCCACACACGGCCAGGACTACTCAGAACAACCCTCTCAAAACAAACGGTCCGAAAAACCCAGACCCCTCCACGGCGGATTGTCGAGGTGGTGTTCAACGCGCAGGACGCCGTGGCGTTGCAATTGCCCGGCTGGTGGCTGCACGTCCTGCGCGAGAGTGGGGCGGTACGATAGCCTGTGACTGACAGGCTCGACCTCAACGTATGGCAGGTGCTCCATGTTTTTCCGAGACGATGCGCTGAACCCCGCGGGCAACGGCCTCAGCTCCGACGAGTGGTGGAAGGGCACGGTCGTCTACCAGATCTACCCGCGCTCCTTCAAGGATTCCAACGGCGACGGCTTCGGTGACCTCGAAGGCATCCGACAGAAGCTGGACTACCTGAAGAACCTGGGCGTGGACGTCCTGTGGCTCTCGCCGATCTACGCCTCCCCGCAGGCCGACAACGGCTACGACATCGCCGACTACTACGACATCGACCCCATGTTTGGGACGCTCGCGGACTTCGACCGCCTGCTGGAGGGCGTCCACGAACGCGGCATGCGCCTCGTCATGGACCTGGTCGTCAACCACTCCTCCGATGAACACCCGTGGTTCGTCGAGTCGCGCTCCTCGCGGGATAATCCCAAGCGCGACTGGTACATCTGGCGTGACCCCCGCCCCGGGCACGTTGACGGCGAGTCCGGGGCGCAGCCCAACAACTGGGGGTCCTTCTTCTCCGGCTCGGCCTGGGCCTGGGACGAGGCTACGGGCCAGTACTACCTGCACTTGTTCCACAAGAAGCAGCCCGACCTGAACTGGGACAACCCCGAGGTCCGCGCCGCCGTCTATCGCATGATGAACTGGTGGCTCGACCGCGGCGTCGACGGCTTCCGCATGGACGTCATCAACCTGATCTCGAAGGACCCGGCCCTGCCCGACGGCGTCGTTTACCCCGGGCGCGCGTGGGGCGAGGGCTTCCCGTACTTCTCCGAAGGGCCCCACCTGCATGAATACCTCGCCGAGATGCGCCGCGAGGTGTTCGACGGGCGCGCCGGAACCATGACGGTCGGCGAAACTCCGGGCGTGCGCCGCGACAACGTCCTGCTGTTCACGGACCCGGCCCGGCGTGAGCTCGACATGGTGTTCCAATTTGACCACGTAGACCTCGGCCTCGAAGCGGGGAAGTTCCACCCCCGCCCGCTGCGTCCCGGTGAGCTCGCCGACTGCTTGAGCACCTGGCAGGAAGCCCAGGGAAGCGTTGGCTGGAACAGCCTCTACCTGGACAACCATGACCAGCCGCGCGCCGTCAGCCGCTTCGGTGACGAGGCGCACCGCTACGCCTCGGCGACCGCCCTGGCCACGGCCCTGCACATGCTGCGCGGCACCCCCTACGTCTACCAGGGCGAGGAGCTCGGCATGACCAACGGGGTCTTCCACGGCCTCGACGATTTCCGCGACGTGGAGGCGCTGCGCTACTACCGCGAGGCCGTGGCGGCGGGGGAGAACCCCGAGGCCGTCCTGGTGGGTATGCGCGCCATCGGCCGCGACAACGGGCGCACCCCCGTCCAGTGGGACGCGGGGCCGAACGCGGGCTTTACCGACGGCACCCCGTGGATCGGCGTCACCCCGAACTACACGGAGATCAACGCCGCCACCCAGGTGGGTGACCCCTCATCCGTGTACTCCTACTATCGGGCGCTCGCGGATATCCGCCACGGCCTGCCCGTCATCGCGGCGGGCTCGTTCGAGCGCATCGTTACTCCCTCACCCGCAGTCTTCGCCTACCGGCGTATCTTCGACGAGGCCGTGGCAACGGTCCTCGTCAACCTTTCCTCACAGCCCGCGTCCCTGGGCGAGGTCGCGCGCGGGGTGAGCGGCGAGCTCATCCTGTCCAACCGGGACCTGTCCGAGGCCGAGCGAGAGGCTCCCGGCGTTCTGGAGCCCTGGGAGGCGCGTGTCTACCTCGCGTGAGGATGCGAGAGGGGTGTCCGGCGTGGTCCTGGCTATGTGTGGCTGGGGAAGGTTGATGGTCCGCTAGCTGTTGTGGGTGCACTCCATTGTGGGGGTGGCGCCGTCGGTTAATGGGCGCTCGTATTTGATTGTCCAGTAGTCCGGGTTCTGGGGGACTGCTTCGATGCGGTAGCTGCCGGGGAATAGGTAGTACCAGCCTTGGGGGTTATCGATCGATACGTCGCCGACCCGCACGCTGCGAAGGTTGTCTAACTCCATGAGGGTGACTGTTGATCCGAAGGATGGGGCGTCAATGTGCCACCAACCAAGCTTGCCATTGGCCTCGTCCTTCTGTGACAACACGGTGTCGGTCGTGGCCAAGGCTTCTGTGCCGTCGTCGAAGGAAACACGCCCCTCGATTGCGTAGGTGTTATTGACGTTACCGACTGGCTTGATGGATACCGTGCTGGGTGCGTGCGCGTGCGCAGCGTCGGACAATCCGTCAATGTGGTCTAAAGTGGTCTAACGTGGCATCATTCAAAGAAAGAGAAAGGTGCCATGATGAGTGCAACAGCATCGCTCAATACGAAGATCGACCTCCAGGAGAAGCTCGACTTCCAGGCAAACGCGGAGGCGTTGGGGATGACGCCGTCAGCCGCGATCAAGGTGTTCGTGCGCATGTTCAACCAGTGCAAGGGCTTCCCCTTTGACGTGCGGCTCCAACCGAGGATCAACTTCGATAACTCCGACATCGCCGTGGCCGAGGTAAGCGACGGCCGCCTCGTCGTTCCTGCCGCCTGGAGGGACGAGGATGACGACTGAGAGCGTACCGCGTCCCTAAGACGTTTGGCAGATGTCCTTCGAGTACGAGGATCAGCCCGGCGTGGCGAAGGTACGTCCGGTCGTGATCGGCGCCGTCGACGGTGGGAGGGCGGTCGTCCTCGCCGTTAAAGTGACCGGCCATGGCCCGCGCCCTGAGTTCCCCGGCGAGGTGCGCCTGCGCGGATGGAAGGACGCCGGGCTGGACAAGCCCTCGGTCGCCAGATGCTCTAAGACGCTTGTCGTGCCCACCGAGGCGTTCGCGGGCCAGATGCGCTACGGGCACCTGAACGAGGAGGACGCGCTCGCCGTTGCCGAGGCGCTGCGAGAGGTCGGGGCGACCTTGTAAATGCAGGCGGAGCGCTTTAGGAACCTGGGGGAGGTTGGCCTGTCCCAGGAGTAGTTTTTGGGTCTGCACCTGAGATTTACAGGTAAAATCGTCCGTCGCCTATGATTTTTCAATACTGTTTTTATAGGCGACGGACGATTTTGTAGGTAATGACTACGGCTGCAGCGAGCCAGGCCTTGCCGGCGTCGAGAGCGAACCCAATGGCGCCGTCGGCGTTGGACCCACTGCCGTGCCTACCCCGGCGCTAACCCAAGGGGCTTAAAACCTCCCACTGAAAGCCGCCTACTTAAAGTCTGTAAAAGTCCCTTAAAGCCCCCTGATCTGGTTGATGAACTGGGCCGAATAATCCAATGCCAGCCTAGCCTCGGGGATAAGCGGGCCCCCGGCCACATAAACATGGAAGGCTCCAGGCTCAAAACGCAGCTTGACGTCAACTCCCGCGTCCAGTGCACGGCAGGCAAACTCTACGACGTCGGGCGTGATGATATCGTCGCTGCCTGCGAAAACACGCATGGGGGGCAAGTGGTCAAATGAGCCATATAGGGGGCTGATGCGCGGATCCTTAGTTGTCAGCTTGCCGGCCCAAACCTGCCCTGCCCATTTCAGGCCGGGCACCCCAAGCATCGGGTCGCGAGGCAAAATGGCGCCAATATCCGGGTTGGTCATGGTCACATCAACCCACGGCGAGTACAAAATCAAGCCATCAATCTGGCTTAAAGACAGGTCGCGGCGCTGCATTGACAGGGAGGCACACAGGCCGCCGCCAGCAGAGTCGCCAACCAAAATGACACGTTTATAGAGCAGCTGCGCATAGTCTATAACCGCGTTCGTCAGCGCAAACGCATCCTGGGCGCAGCGGGCGGGAGCCAACGGATAATCCACCACAAGCACCGGCAAACTCGTGCGGTCAGCCAGCCCAGCCACAATATTCCACTGGAAAGCAGACATGGCCTGGACATAGGCACCGCCGTGTAGATAAATCAGTGCGGTATCAGCTGGCGCCAACAGGGGATCTAAATCAGGGCGCAGATCTGGGTCAGCCTGGCGGGGGCGGTGAGCCTGTTGAAATTTTGCGGCCGGGCGCTTGGGGGTGACCCAGGTCAGTGGGCCGTGGGTGCTTAGATAAAACCGCCGGCGCATCCAAAACGGGGCAGGGGCGGGCGCCAGAGGGTGCAGGGCAGCGAAGCGCGTGGCCGCCTGCGAGTTAAGAATTGGTGGCACTAGGCGCTGACTGAGTTTAGCTAGGCTCATTTCAGTGGACATGTCTAAATCCTTTCCGGGTCTATACCTGGGCTCATACTAGGGCGGGCACGCAGCTAAGGCCCGTAATGAGTCTGCCGCCTGCGCCTATGCGTTAGGCTGGCGATAAATACTGGCTGGGTGCGCCGTCGGCACCAATGAGGTAAGGAGGGGCCATGGGGGAAGAATGCGACAAAACCCAGGGCATTGCCGCGCACTATGAGCTTATCTGTGCAGATTGGCGGGAGGGCAACTATTTGGCTGGCCGCTTCGACAAGCACGGGCAGGCGGGGCTCGACTTTCTATTAGCGCAGCTATCTGGGGCAAGAGAGGAAAAAATCCGGGTGCTTACCGCCGCCCTGGCAGCTGAGGTGCTGTCCAAACTAAGGCACCTAGACTTTTACGCGCCCTACTGTGACAGGCTTGTGGGCCCGCTTTGCGCCCTGCTTGCTACCGGGCAGGCCCAGCTTCGCCGCAAGGTGGTTATCGCTTTGGGCTGGGTTGGTGGCGCAGCTGAGATTGACGTTTTGGCTCGGGTGCTTTTTAACGACGACGACGCACTGTGCCGGGCTTGGGGTGCGGCTAGCCTCATGCAAATGTCCTTCCACCGAGTTGAAGGGGAGGAACTTAGGCTAAAAACCAGGGCGGTGTTTGCCAGGGCCATTGGGCAAGAAAAAGATCCCTATGCGTGTGGGCTGATAATCCAGGCGGCGCAGGAGCTGTTTGCTAAGCGCTGGGTGTCGTCAAGCGCAGTAGAGGGGCGTGAGCTTGAAAAGATTGAAAAGGGGCGCAGGGCTGCCGTCAGGTTTTTGAGTAAGGGTTAGATGCATGCTAGAACTACATGCAATATCCACAGATTGTCAGATTCCCTTGTGTAATCAAAGTGATGTGCGCTACTCTGATTCAACTTTGTTTTGAACTGGTTGGCGCACTAAGTTGTGTGTCGACCCTGTTCACCAGTTGAAACACGGGGGCGATCCCAATGAAGGGATTTAAAAATAAGCCAGCCGTCTTGCCGGCGGCTGAACCTAGTGCGGCCAAATTTGGTGAAGATGAGGCTGCGCCTGAGACTCGCTTTGAGGGCGGTGGTGAGGCTAATGGTGAGGCTCACCTTGAGGGCGGCGCTAAGGGTAGCGGTGAGACTGGCATTGCGGGCCACAAGAAAAAGCGGGCTAGAAGTGGGCTGCCACCCTGGCTGCGCATTAAACCGCAAGACCGCTGGCCGCTGGTGCGAGTAGCGCTGGTAGTGGTGCTGTGTATCAGCGCCGGCTGGTACTTTGTGGACTTTTATGGTGGTAAAGACGCCCAGGCTGGGCAGGCTTTGCCTGGTGGGGGCGCTGTGGCCAGTGCAAGTGTGAGCCGTGCAGGGGCGCGAGGCACGGTTTCAGCGACGCCGACATCAACGCCGGCGCCTTCTGCCTCAGTTAAATGGACGCCTACGGCCCAGGAGGCTAAGAAGCGCGCTGAGGCTTTGAATATGTCGCTTCCGGCTAAGCCGGAAGGGATTACGCAGAATACCGATGATGGTGCTGTGGCCACGGCCAAGTATGCCATTGAGCTATATAACTATGCGTTTGCTACAGGGAATGTAGATGAGTATGCAAAGTTGTGTAAAGGAACCCATAAATCCTGTGCCACAACCCCAGATGTTATTAAGAAAATGCACGCTAATGGTGGGTGGGTTGATAAATTACAGGTGACTTTTACAAGCGGTTGGGTTCGTAAAGATATTAAGGATGAACTTATTGTCCAATTATGGTATTACCAAAGTGACGGGTTTGAATATTCTGGTACTGGTTCTAATTTAGACCTAAAACAGGGGAAACGTGCCGCACTAGTTAGTTTGTCTTATAATGGTAGTAGCTGGCAAGTGGAGATGATCTACGTTGAGAAGCGCTAACTTACGTGTCCTGCTTTTGCTAGTTATTTGTCTTGGAATGTCTAGTTTTGCTTATGCGGACGGGAATTTTGATGGGCAAATAGATAATTCGGGCAGGCATGTTGTTGTTGAAGCTGAGCAAAAGGATAGTGCTCCTGGCTTTGTTGGGGCTACTGGTAGCTCAGAGCTGCCAGAACAAGCGCAAGAAGGTGCGGCTAAGCCTGTGTTGAGGTGCTATGGAAGTGGCGCAGCAGAAGGGGTTGTTTTTGAGGGTAGCGATTTAGATCCCTCACGCTACGACAGTTGTGAGGTAGTGCCTGGTAGACCTCAAGGTGAAGGTGCACCTGTGCAGGCTAAACCGTTTGTGGTTACACGTGAGCAAGTTGCGAAATTATTCGTAAAAGGCAGCGGTGTTGAACGTTATCCAGCTGGACGAACATTAGTAATTGATCACGATATTACGTTTTGGACTAGCGGGAATAAACAGTCCATTACTTCTAACCTGTTAGGCCGTCAGGTAGAAATTGAAGCCAGTCCAGTTAAATACATCTGGGACTTTGGTGATGGGGTAATCCAAGAAACTGACTACCCAGGGTCTCCACCTCCAGCAGGTGGAATCGTTCATCAATTCAAGGATACTGGCAATAATTTCCGGGTCCAGTTAACTGTGGTATGGGTTGCTCGCTGGCGTTTAGCCGGTGGAGCTTGGCAAACGGTACGTGGCACGATTACCACGCATGAATTTAGTACATATTTTGATTTATATTTACCAGATTCATACGGGGTTGTGCCCGACTATGAACCTTCGCCCACGATTGAGCCGCCTGTAGATAAACCTAGGTAGCAGTTTAGCCCTTTTCTGCAAGAAAAGTTGAAGTGACCTATACGCCACAGTAAAGACTGTGTTAATTACTGTGGAGCGTATCTGTCTTAAAAACACTAGTTGACTATGCTAGAGTGTAAAGCGCTTCGAGTGCGAGGCCAAGGGAGCCCTGGTTGACATGGAGGGTCTAATGTATTTAAAGAGCAGCAAATATCCTGGTATTGAATATGAAGCGGGGGAAGAAATTTTTCTTTCCCCGCAAGAGGCCGGCACTTCATTCTATTTCGATGTTGATGAAGAGTTAACCTCTAATGACGCAGCAATGGCTTTAGTTGCCTCAACTTTGGATGAGGCAGATGCATTGCTTGCAAGTGCCAAAGAATTCTTGAAACAGACGCTGTCAAGTAAGGATGCCAGTCACTATGGGACCGTGGCATATTTCATGGAGTACCACCTGGATCAGCTAGACCCAGACGATCTGCGGGAATTGTTCCCCTCATGTGACACGGAGGCAATGTCTTTTGCGCAAATGGTAGATTTCTTGAAAATCATGCGTTTTGGTAGTTTGCTTGATGAAGAAACAGGCCAGCAAGCTTTCGTCCTTGATCTGAGCTTTAATCCAGAACTAACTGATGAGCTATTGGTTATCTATTTTGATCTAGAAAAGCAGGTAGTTTCTCTAGCTCACGAAAGCTAACGTCTCAGCCAAGGGTGAGCGTCGTCGTCGTTAAGAGTGGCTCGCAAGGACTACTTGGCTGCTATGGCAGCAAAGGCTGGGGAAGTTTATCCCCTGGGGCCAGGGCAGGGGAGAGGCAGCTGGCAGATGAGCCGGGGGCGTCGACGACGACCTTGAAGAGGGAAGGTGGTAGTTATAGCCCTGCAGGCGTGGGTATTTCTGCCTGGAATCACCGGTCAGGAAACTACCTATAGGTGTGGCCCTACAGATGGGTGTTTCACTGGGTGGGGCTGGTTGTCGGCTGCCTAGAGTGGTGTGTCCTTACAGATACTGATATTTCGTCCGTTGCCTATAAAACCCCATGTAATAATTATAGGGAAGAGATGATTTTGTATGTGTTTGTATGTGTTTGCAATGGAGCCTGATATGCCTAATACCCCCGGCGAGTCGCGCCTAAAGGGTCAGGACCCACGTCTAAAGGGCCAAGATCCGCACCTAAATAGCCAGGACCCGCAGCTAGGCGACGGCGACTACCCCAAGGTTTTATCCTGCACTATCGTTGACCAGGCTACTAACCCTGAAGGCACTATCGTGGCTTTTCATGGGGTTAGTGACAACGGCGCCTCGCTAGCTGATATTGCCACGCGCTGGGGTGAGCAGTGGCGGGTAGTGCTGGTAGACAGTTTGGGTCACGGCCTCTCGCCGCGTTTTAGCCCCCAACAGTTACAGGCCCCTTTCCGCAGCGCTCTGCAAGCCGCCGCCGAGACGGTTCGAGTCGAGGCCAGCCAAAGCCTTGGCGGCCAGGTGGTGCTTTTTGGTCACTCTATGGGTGGGGCGATAGCGGCTGGCGTGGCCGCTGCCCACCCCCAGCTGGTGCGCGCAGCAGTGTTAGAAGACCCAGCCCTACTCACCCCCACCCAGGCCCGCTCCTACAAGGAAAATGCGGGGGAGCTTGTGGGCACCCTGGAGCAGATGAGTGCCGATCAAAGCGGCGCCATCGCTAAACCTACTGCTAGCTAAGCAGGCTTATCGCAACTGGCCGCTAAGCGAATACGGCCCCTGGGCGCAGGCCAAAACCCAGGTGGACCGCGACTTCATCGCCACCGGGGTGGTGGGCCTGGCTGGGCGCGAAATAATCAAAGAGCTACAAGTACCCACCTTGGTGTTAACCGGTGACGGCCCCGACGTTTTGCTCGGCCAAGCGGGCCTAGAAAAGCTAGCCACATACGCTAACCCCCACCTGCACACGGCCTTGATCAGCGGCGCCACCCACTGCGTGCGGCGCGACCAAAGCGAAAAATTCCAGCAGGCGATTAACTCTTTCCTCGCCGCGCTGCCTGAACCATCAGCCAGCGCCTATATTGCCCCTGAAATAGCGGCCCTGGTGGAAGGTATCCCAGCCCAAACCACCTGGCAGGTGCAGGCGCTACGTGAACGCGGCGACAAACTACTAGGTGCCCAGGCCCCACTAGAGGCAGGCCACCTAGTTGAGGTAACCCAGCTGCCGGTAAAAGCAGGGGCTCAAAGCAGCGCGGCAATAGAGCTGCGCATCTTGTCACGTAAAGGACGCTCCCCGCGCTACGTGGTGGTGTCGCTACATGGGGGCGGCTACGTTTGCGGCCGGGCCAGGTTCGACGACGCCCGTAACTTAGAGCTAGCCGATCTACTTGACGCCGTGGTGCTAAGCCCCAACTACACCCTGGCACCAGAAGCTAAATACCCTATCGCCGCCACCCAATGCGAAGCGGTTCTAGAACGCGCCGCCACCTACGGTGTGCCCGTGTTTATTTACGGCGACTCAGCCGGGGCCGGCCTTGGCTACCAAACACTAGCCCGGCTCATCGAAAACCAAAAACCGCTTGGGGTAAGTGGTTTTATTGCTTTAGAACCCTGCCTAGACCCGCGCCTAAAAACCGCCTCCTACAACCAGTATGCCCACGGGCCAGTGTGGACTAAAACCGCCGCCACCCACGCCTGGAACCACTACGCCCCCAGCGCCCCAAGCCTTGCCCCCTACCCCTACGCGCGGGCACTAGCTGAAAAAATGCCGCCAGTGATCGTGTTTATTAACCCTGTGGACCCGTTGCGTGATGAGGGCCAGGCTTGGGCTTTTGAACTAGTCGACGGCGGCGCAAAGGTAGAACTACACATGCTGGCGGGCACAGTACACGGCTTGCTTAGCGCCCCAAACACTAAAACCTGGAGCCAAGTGCAGGCGCTAATCAAAAACTTCGTCAACCAACTAACCCAAAACAGCTAAACCACACCCGGGGGAGCATCTAGATCAAAAGGGTAAGCACTTATAGCTAGGTGAAACCACAACCAGTCTAACCACTACAGCTAGTTAACTAAGCGGTGCTAGGGTGAAACCATGACGCGCGCGCTTATCACCGGATTTGAACCCTTTGGGCCCAACCCGGTCAACCCCACCCAGGCCCTAGTTGAGCTACTACAAACCCAATACGCCACCACCGGCCTAGAAGCACAGCTACTACCGGTAACCTTCACTGGCGCTCGCGGACGTATCCAGGCCTTAATTGAAGCTAAACGCCCCCAGATTGTTTTATCTTGCGGGCTTTACGCTGCCGCCAGGCAGCTGCATGTTGAACGCATCGCGGTTAACGAGCAAGAAGGCCAAGACAACAGTGGTTTTAGCCCCACCCGCTCTGCGGTAGACCCCACCGACGCTGATGGCCTGTTCGCCACCATCGATACCGCCGCCCTGCTGGGCAAGCTAAAAAATGCTGGTTTTGATGCCGCTATCTCCTGGCATGCGGGCACCTATGTTTGTAACACCACGCTTTACAGCGCCATCCAGGCCACTAAAACCTATGGGGCTAAAGCCGGGTTTTTGCATGTACCCACCGACGTGGACGTACCTAAACTAGCTGCCACACTGGCCGCCTGGGTGGAAGAAAACTAATGGTTTTCATTGTGGGCCTCACCGGGGGGATCGGTAGCGGAAAATCTAGCGTCGCTAAACTCTTCGCCACCTGGGGCGCCACCGTTGTGGACGCCGACCAGATCGCCCACAACCTACTAGCCCCAGGCAGCGAGGCCCTAACCCAGGTAGCTAAGCGTTTCGGCTCCGCCATTATCGACCACGACGGCCAACTAAACCGGGGCGCCCTAGCTAAAATCGTCTTCACTAACCCCACCGCTCGCGCCGATCTAGAAGCCATCACCCACCCCCTAATCGCCGCCCAAGCCTGGAGCCAGCTAACCCAAGCTAAAACCCCCATCGCCATCTACGACGTGCCCCTACTAGCCGAACAAGCCCTAGCCGGTCACCTACCGCCCTACGACGGCGTCGTCGTAGTAGAAACCGAACTAAATACCCGCCTGCAACGCCTAAACCAACGCGGCCTAAACCCCACCCAAGCCAAAGCCCGCATCAATAACCAAGCCAGCGACACCCAACGACGCCGCGTAGCTGCCCAAGCCCCCCACCACTGGATCATCACCAACAACACCACCCCCAGCGACCTACAAACCCAAACCAAAAAAGTCTGGCAAGCCATTAACGCCCTGGCCCAAACCACCCCCACAAAAACTGCGCGCCCAGAATAAAACCACCACCCCCACCCAAAGCCCCCATAAAATAAGGCCATGCCAGACCTGCGCCGCGCCCAAAACCCCTTCAAAGTAATCAGCCCCTACCAACCCAGCGGCGACCAACCCCAAGCCATCGCCCAAATCACCCAACGCCTAAACGCAGGCGAAAAAGACATCATCCTCCTAGGCGCCACCGGCACCGGCAAATCAGCCACCACCGCCTGGCTAATCGAACAAATCCAACGCCCCACCCTCATCCTCGAACCCAACAAAACCCTCGCCGCCCAAATGGCAGCAGAATTCCGCCAACTACTACCCAACAACGCCGTCGAATACTTCGTCTCCTACTACGACTACTACCAACCCGAAGCCTACATCCCCCAAACCGACACCTTCATCGAAAAAGACTCCTCCATCAACGACGAAGTCGAACGCCTACGCCACAGCGCCACCAACTCCCTACTAACCCGCCGCGACACAGTAGTCGTAGCCTCAGTCTCCTGCATCTACGGCCTAGGCACCCCCGAAGAATACGTAGCCCGCATGGTACCCCTCCAAGTAGGCCAAGAAATCGACCGCGACACCCTCCTACACAAATTCGTCGCCATGCAATACACCCGCAACGACATCGACTTCACCCGAGGCACCTTCAGAGTACGCGGCGACACCATCGAAATCATCCCCATGTACGAAGAACTCGCCATCCGCATCGAAATGTTCGGCGACGAAATCGAAAACCTAGCCACCCTCCACCCCATCACCGGCAACGTAATCAACCAAACCAACAACGTCTACATCTTCCCCGCCTCCCACTACGTAGCCGGCGAACAACGCATGAAACAAGCCATCCAAGGCATCGAAACCGAACTCACCCAACGCCTCAAAGAACTCCAAAAACAAAACAAACTCCTCGAAGCCCAACGCCTCAAAATGCGCACCACCTACGACCTCGAAATGCTCCAACAAGTAGGCATCTGCTCAGGTATCGAAAACTACTCCATGCACATCGACGGCCGCCAACCCGGCCAACCACCCCACACCCTCCTCGACTACTTCCCAGACGACTTCCTACTAGTAATCGACGAATCCCACGTCACCATCCCCCAAATCGGAGCCATGTACGAAGGCGACGCCTCACGCAAACGCATCCTCATCGACCACGGCTTCCGCCTACCCTCCGCAGCCGACAACCGCCCCCTCAAATTCAACGAATTCGAACAACGCATCGGCCAAACCCTCTACCTATCAGCCACCCCCGGCAAATACGAACTACAACGCTCAGACACCCCAGTAGAACAAATCATCCGCCCCACCGGACTCGTAGACCCCAAAATCATCGTCAAACCCACCCAAGGCCAAATCGACGACATCCTCAACCAAGTCCGCCAACGCGTAAACAAAGGCGAAAGAACCCTCATCACCACCCTCACCAAACGCATGGCCGAAGACCTAACCACCTACATGGCCGATCGAGGCATCCGCGTCGAATACCTACACTCAGACGTAGACACCCTCCGCCGCGTAGAACTCCTACGCGAACTACGCCAAGGCACCTACGACGTACTAGTAGGCATCAACCTCCTACGCGAAGGCCTAGACCTACCCGAAGTCTCCCTAGTCGCCATCCTCGACGCCGACAAAGAAGGCTTCCTACGCTCAACCACCTCCCTCATCCAAACCATCGGCCGCGCCGCCCGCAACGTCAGCGGCGAAGTACACATGTACGCCGACAAAATCACCCCCGCCATGAAACAAGCCATCGAAGAAACCCAACGCCGCCGCACCAAACAAATCGCCTACAACAAAAAACACGGCATCAACCCCCAACCCCTACGCAAAAAAATCGCCGACGTCACCGACATGCTCGCCCGCGAAGACATAGACACCCAAGACCTCCTCGCCACCGGCTACCGCAACAACCACAAAAACACCCAAACCAAAACCCGCCGCGACACACCCCAAACCACAACCACCCCCAACAACCCCCAAACCACAACCACCCCCAAACTCAACACCGCCGCCACCACAGACCTAACCAACCTCATCGAAGAACTCACCCAACAAATGCACACCGCCGCCACCAACCTCCAATTCGAACTCGCCGCCCGCCTACGCGACGAACTAAAAGACCTCAAAAAAGAACTCCGCACCATAAACCAAGTCAGCTAAACCCACCCCCAAACACACCCCACCACAAACCAAAACCCAAAAAGTAACCCAAACCACACACAAACCCCACAGACACCCACCCCTCAAACCCACAGGCGCTCGCGGTATAGTTAACAGTGACCATAAGGGGAGTACTTCCACTAACAACGACGTCGTCATCACGGTTTGCAGCAGGCAAGCCCGGCGTCGCGGGCCTAGCTAAGCGGGCGGGAGGAGACCTTCGATACCTGCGATACGTACCGGAGGAGCACCTAAGTGCACGTCCATTTACTTGGCTGGGTTGGCCTAATCACCATCATCGTTGCGTTGATTACGGTGGATATTGTGGGCCATGTGCGCAAGCCGCACGCCCCCAGCATGAAAGAAGCCACCACCTGGTCTATTGGCTACATCAGCCTAGCAGTGCTGTTTGGGGTGCTGGTGTGGGCTATTTACGGGGGCCAATATGCGGGCCAGTTCTATGCCGGCTGGCTAACTGAGTGGTCTTTGAGTGTAGATAACCTGTTTGTTTTCATCATTATCTTGGGTGCCTTCAGGGTGCCGCGTGAATACCAGCAAAAAGCCCTGATGTACGGCATTATTATTGCCCTGGTGCTGCGCTTTGTGTTTATTGCCCTGGGTGCCGTGCTGATTTCCAAGTTCAGCTGGGTTTTCTACCTGTTTGGCGCGTTCTTGATTTACACCGCTATCAACCAGGTACGCGAAGGCGCACACAAAAAGGATGAGAGTGAAGACGAGGAGTACCACGAAAACACCTTCACCGCTTGGGTGCGTAAGATGGTGCCCACCACTGAGGGTTTCGTAGGTAACCGCCTGGTTATTAGCCATGGGGGCCGGCTGATGATCACCCCGCTACTGCTGGTGATTATCGCTTTGGGGAGCGCGGATTTGATGTTCGCTTTTGACTCTATCCCTGCGATTTTTGGTTTAACCCAGGAGCCCTACCTGGTGATGGCTGCTAACGCTTTTTCGCTGCTGGGCTTGCGTCAGCTGTTCTTCTTGATTGACGGTCTACTGGAGCGCCTGATTTACCTGTCTTACGGTTTGGCCGTGATTTTGAGCTTCATTGGTTTCAAGCTGATCAACCACGCCCTGCACGAAAACAGCCTGTCTTTCCTTAACTCTGGCAAGCCCATTGAGGTTGTGCCCGAGCCTTCGAACCTGCTTTCTCTGGCAGTGATTGTGGTGACGCTAGCGGTGACGGCGACGGCGTCGCTGCTGGCCACGCGCGCTATGCAGCGTAAGCAAAGCCCGCTAAGCCAGGCAGTTAGCGCCGACTCTGGCCGCCGTCACATTCCTGAAGCGGACTGAGTCTAAAAGCCAACTGGCTGAGGGTGCTAACTGGCTGAGGGTGCTGGCTGGCTGAGGGTGCTGGCTGGCTGAGGCTAGAAGCCAGCTGAAGCTGACAGAGAGGAAAAATATGAGTGCGCGAGTGGGTCACGCTTCCTATACGCCGCCTGCAGTAGATGAGCTTTATTTAGCTCAGGGGCTTAGTTTTAAACAGGTGGCCCAGGCGCGCGCCGCAGGCGAAACTAACGAGTTTGATAACTCTTCTTCGCGCTCTATAGTCGCGATTTTGCGAGCGAACGTATTTACGATTTTTAATGCGATCTTGGCTAGCGCCGTGGTGGTGGTGCTGGCGGTGGGCTCGTGGAAGGATGCCGTATTTGGTTTTGTGCTGCTGCTAAATACGCTTACCGGCACTATCGCGGAGCTGCGAGCTAAGCGCGCCCTGGATAATTTGGCGGTGTTGGCGGCACCGGCAGCGCATGTTATTCGCGATGGCGAAGCTAAAGACATTGAAGTTTCCCAGGTAGTACTGGGGGAGCTGCTGCAGCTACGTAGCGGTGATCAGGTGCCGGCAGATGGCCAGGTGCTTAGTTCTAATGGCTGTGAAATTGATGAGTCGATTCTTACCGGCGAATCAGTGGCGGTGCGTAAGCACGAAAATGATCAGGTTCTAAGCGGCACTACCGTCATTGGTGGTAGCGCCCGTATCCGTGTCACGGCAGTGGGGGAGCATTCTTACGCTAACCGCCTAGCGGTTGAGGCCCGTAAATATTCGGTGGTAACTAGCGAGCTGCAAGAGGGCACTAACCGGGTACTGACCTGGATTTCTTGGGTTATTGTGCCCATGACGCTGCTGCTACTGTGGTCGCAGCTGCGGGTTGCGGGCGGCATTGGTGGGGCCATTGGTAGCGGCCAGTGGAAAGCTGCAGTGGTGTTGGCTGTGGCCGGAGTGGTGGGCATGGTGCCTCAGGGCTTGGTGCTGCTAACTTCGGTTAACTTTGCGGCGGCGGCCATGACTTTGGCCCGGCGTAAGGTGCTGGTGCAGGAATTGCCTGCGGTTGAGGTGCTGGCACGCGTGGACATGCTGTGTCTGGATAAGACCGGTACGCTCACTAGCGGCGCGGTGGAGCTTGACCATATTGAAAGCTGCTTGGGTGGCGGCATAGCTGCTGGCAAGGTTAGTGACGGCAGCGTGGCTTTTGGCTCCGGTGCCGACGACGCCGCTGGGGGTAGCGCTGGGACTGACGCCGTCGCCTCCGCTAGTGCCGACGACGCCGCCCGGGCCGCCTTGGCCTATCTGGTGGGTGGCAGCGAGGCTAATGCTACCGCCGGCGCTATCGCTGCTGGACTAACTGGCCTTGAACCAGCTCAGGCCCGCTACGCGATTGCGTTTAACTCCGCCCGTAAATGGTCTGCAGTGCAAACCCAGGCGGGTGCCTATGTTTTAGGTGCCCCAGAAATTGTGCTGGCTGGCAGTACTGGCTCTGGCAGTGCGGACTCTGGCAGCACTGACGACGCCGCGTTAGAGCGAGTTAGGGCCCTGGCGGGCATGGGTAAACGTGTGTTGGTGCTAGCCCACTCAAACCAGTTGCTAGATCAGAGTGAAAACCCTACGCTACCTAAGGATCTAACCCCCGCCCTGCTGGTGGTGCTAGCTGAGCAGGTGCGCCCCGACGCTGCCCAAACCCTGGACTATTTCAAGCGCCAAGGCGTGGCAGTGCGGGTAATTAGCGGCGACAACCCGGTTACTGTGGCCGCTATTGCCACGCACCTGGGTTTGCGTAACCCCGATGGTAGCGAACCGGTTGGGGTTGATGCCCGCACCCTGCCTGCCATTGAAGACACCCAGGCTTTAGCTGACGCACTAGAAAAACACACTGTGTTTGGGCGCGTAACCCCGGAACAAAAACGTGCCTTCGTTAACGCCCTTAAATCTCGCGGTCACACTGTGGCTATGACTGGCGACGGCGTCAATGATGCTTTGGCACTTAAAGATGCTGACCTGGGTATTGCCATGGGCAATGCGGCCCCAGCTACTAAGGCAGTTTCGCGCCTGGTGCTGCTTAATTCCCAATTTGATGCCCTGCCCTCAGTAGTGGCTGAAGGCAGGCGTGTAATTGCCAATATGGAGCGCGTAGCCTCACTGTTCCTAACTAAAACTATGTGGGCGGCGCTGCTGGCGGCAGTAGTGGCTATAACCGGTTTTGTTTACCCCTTCCTGCCGCGTCAGCTGACCATTGTTTCTTCACTAACCATTGGTATTCCAGCTTTTGTGCTGGCCCTGGCGCCCACTAATCAGCGTTACCGCGCTGGTTTCTTGGCTCGCGTGCTGCGATTGTCTGTGCCCGCCGGCGTGATTGTGGTAGCCGGGGTGCTATGCGCGCGCCTAACCCTGATTTTGATGGGGGCTAACCGTAACCAAATCAGTTCGGTATGCACCCTGGTGCTTGTATCCGGCGGGCTATGGTTGTTGTCTTTGACGGCGCGTCCCTGGGTGTGGTGGCGAGCTGCCCTAGTGGGCCTAATGAGCAGCGCCGCCTTAGCCGTGGTGCTGTTGGCACCGCTACGCGGCTTTTTTGACCTGGCGGCGCTAACCGCAAACTCTTGGCTGGTGCTCGCCTGTGCAGCTGGGGCGGTGTGTGCGGCGCTAGAAACCCTAGGGCGCTACAATGCCTCCCATTACCAAAATAGTAGTTTCCAGGGGGCCTAAGCTGGCTCGCGACCTAAACTGGAGCAGCGGTTTAAGCCGGTAATTCCTAAACTGGCACAAAACCTAAGCCAGAGCTTAATCTGGTGGGGGAGAAGCGTTTAGCTGGAAGTGCGCTAAAGGAGCCAACGAAAAGTTGGCCCCGTGTTTAGGTCTGTGTTTAAGAACGTGGGCGCATAGGCGCGGTAGAGGCGCGTACCACCAGGTCAGGGTTGTAAACGTAATCCTCATGGACAAGCGTGCGGGCTGAGCCCATAGCGTCAAACAGGGTCTGCACAGCGGCATTAGTAATGGCGTTAACTGGTTGACGCACGGTAGTTAGGGCCGGATCCGTGTGGCGCATGAGGAAGGTGTCGTCATAACCCACTACTGAGACGTCGTCGGGAACGCGCAACCCGGCGTCGCGCAAAGCCCGAATTACCCCCAGTGCCTGCATATCAGAGCCGCACACCACCGCTGTGACGCCGGCGCGAATAAGCGGGCCAGTAGCCGCCGCAGCAGCCTCATAGGTGTAGAAAGTTTCCGCCGTTAACGGGTCTTCAACACCCAATAGCTCTTTCATAACCTCCCGGAAAGCAGCTAGTTTCCGGGCTGAAGGAACCACATGGGAGCGGCCAGTAAGTAAGGCGATATTGCGGTGTCCAAGCTGGGTCAGGTGGCCTACCGCAGCACGGATACCGGCGGCGTCGCCAGTAGAAAAGTCTGGGGCAGCAATCTCAGCGCGGGCGCCATTAATAGTCACGAACGGAATACGTCGATCCGTTAAATCCTGGTAGCGGTTAAGGTCGCCTAAATAATCAGCGTGACGGCCGGAGACAAAAATAATGCCGTCAACATCGTGGGCAAGAAGTGACTCAAGATGGTCTAGTTCTGAGGTAGCGCCGGGGGTTTGCGAACGCAGCATGGCCACCCCGCCAGAGGCGGCAATAGCGTTTTGTAGGTTATGGGCGAAAGCCGCAAAAATTGGGTTGGTCAGTTCAGGTAAAATCACGCCCACATTAGGTACGTTGCTGGTAAGCTCTAGTACAGGGCGTTCATAGCCCAGCTCATCAATAGCGGTAAGTACTTTAGCCCTAGTTGCTTCGGAAACTTGGCCCACTCCGTTGAAGACACGCGAAACAGTTGCAGTAGAAACCTGCGCATGTGCGGCGATGTCTGTCATGCGAGTGCGTTGCTTCGACATTGAAGACCCTCTCTAAATACAGGGCTATTACAGGGGAAACTTACATAACCAATATAGCAATTAAAAATCTTAACGAAAACTGTTGCAGAAACGTTTCAGGGCGTTTACAGTGGAGGGTAATGTCGACCGCTAACGGGAGTGGCGACAACGCAACAACAGGAGTTGACATGCGACGTGGCATAGCGGCGCTTGTAGCCATGATCATGGCAGCCTCGCTGGCTGCCTGTGGTGGCTCAACTGGCGCTACTAAATCTGACGCAAGTACAGCTGTACTTACTGTCTGGGCTGATGATACGCGATATACCCAGATTCAGGAACTAGCAAAAGACTTCACCGCCTCCAGTGGCATTAAGGTCAATGTGGTTCAAAAGTCTGAGTCCAACATGGACCAGGAATTCATTACCCAGGTTCCCACCGGTAAGGGACCTGACGTTACCGTAATGGCCCACGACAAGCTAGGTTCCCTAGTTTCTAACGGTGTAGTTGCCCCCGTTGACCTAGGTGAGAACAAAGACAAATTCTCCGATGCAGCCATTGCGGGCGTAACCTACGACGGTCAGACCTACGGTGTGCCCTACTCGGTAGAGTCTGTGGCTTTGGTGCGTAACAACAAGCTCACCACCGCTACCCCCAAGACCTTCGATGAAATGATTAGCGCCGGTAAGAGCGCGGGTGTGAAGTACCCCTTCATCGTGCAGATGGGCGACAAGGGCGACCCCTACCACTTCTACGCCTTCCAGACCTCGTTTGGTGCTCCCGTATTCAAGCAGGGTAAGGATGGCTCCTACACCAACCAGCTGGCACTAGGTGGCCAAAACGGCCAGAACTACGCTGACTGGCTGCGCACCCAGGGTAAGGCTGGTATCTTCAATCCCTCCATTACCTCTGACATCGCCAAGGAAGCCTTCCTTAACGGCCAGTCACCCTACATCGTGACCGGTCCCTGGAACGTCACCGACTTCCGCAAGGCCAACATGGACATCACCATCCTGCCCATTCCTTCCGCTGGTGGGAAGCCGGCACAGCCTTTCGTTGGTGTACAGATGTTCTACCAGTCCTCCAAGACTAAGAACCCGGTGCTGGTAGCTAAGTTCTTCGAGTTCTTGCAGACCAAGGCGGCTCAGGCCAAGCTGCAGAAGCTTGGTGGTCGTGTACCGGCCATGAAGGAAGTAGCTAAGGAGGTCACCGACCCCGACATTAAGGCCTTCGCGCAGGTTGCTGGTGAAGGTGTGCCCATGCCGGCAATTCCGGAAATGGGTTACGTATGGGACTACTGGGGTACCACCGAGGTTGACATTGTCAACGGTAGTCAGGCCCCCCAGGCTGCATGGAACGCCATGATTAAAAACATCGAGTCCAAGTTCAAGAAGTGAGTGCGGATAATGGCTGACACTAAGAAGCAGGCGAGCTATTCGCCTTCACATGCGCGCGACGTTATGCGCCCTGGCTTCATTGCCAAACTAGTTTTGATGATGCTCATCGACGCCCTGGGCGTCTATGGCCTGTTCGCTGCTTGGACTGCTGGCTCTACCGCCATCGCCGTCACCATGGTGATCGGGCTAATCATCATCAACTGGGTTTACTTCTCCAAGCGGATGCTGCCCGCCAAGTACCTGGTTCCCGGCATGGTATTCCTGCTGATCTACCAGGTGTTCGTAATGGGCTACACCGGTTACGTGTCACTGACCAACTACGGTCAGGGCCACAACTCCACCAAGGATGACGCCGTCAACTCGATCCTGGCTGCCGGTGAGCAGCGAGCCGAGGGAGCACCCACCGTGCCCACCGCCGTCGTCGAAAACGGTGACAAACTACAGCTGGTAATCCGTGACGCAAAAACCGGCAAGCTTATGATCGGTGACGCCAAGACCAAGCTCAAGGACGTTGAAGGCGAATCTACCGCCACCGCCATTACCTCGGTTAAGGGTCACAAGATCCTCACCTTCGACCAGATCGTAGCCCGTCAGGACGAGGTAGCTAAGCTACAGGTTCCGGTAAGCAACGAGGTGTCCGATGGTCACTACAAGACCACCGACGGCACCCACGGTTACCTGGCCAAGTCCATCTACAGCTACGACGCTAAGAGTGACAAGCTGACCAACACCCACACCGGTGCGGTCTACCAGGCTGACAACAAGACCGGTGTCTTCAAAGACGCTAGCGGCGTTGAGCTCAAGCCCGGTTGGCGCGTATTTGTAGGCACCAAGAACTACACCGAAATGTTCACCGGCTCGGAGCTGGCAGCGCCTTTCATTAAGGCACTGATCTGGTCCTTCGTGTTCTCCCTGGTGTCGGTGCTGTCCACCTTCGCGCTGGGTCTGTTCCTGGCCATGGTCTTCCATGACAAGCGCGTAAAGGGCCGCAAGATCTACCAGTCGCTGCTGATCCTGCCCTACGCCTTCCCGGCCTTCCTGTCCACGCTGGTATGGCACGGTATGCTCAACAAGGACTTCGGTTTCATCAACCAGTTCTTCTTCGGCGGTGCCCACATTCCGTGGCTCGAAAACGGCTGGCTGGCCAAGCTCTCGATCCTGGGCGTGAACCTGTGGCTCGGTTTCCCGTACATGTTCCTGGTGTGCTTGGGTGCCCTGCAGTCCCTGCCCAGCGATGTGGAAGAGGCTGCCAAGATGGACGGCGCTACCGGTCTGCGTACCTTCTGGTCAGTTAAGCTGCCGCTGGTACTACAGTCCACCGTGCCGCTGCTGATCGCCTCCTTCGCATTCAACTTCAACAACTTCTCGTTGATCTACATGCTCACGGGTGGTGGCCCCAACTACAAGAACATTTCGGTTCCCGTTGGTGAAACCGACGTGCTTATCTCCATGGTTTACAAGATTGCCTTCGCCGGTGGCTCGCCCAACTACGGCCTGGCATCAGCCATGTCTATCTTCATCTTCGTGGTGGTGGGCGTAATCGCCTGGCTCGGCTTCCGCCGTACTAAGGCACTGGAGGAACTGTGATGGCTAAGACTAAGAAAAATCAGCCCAAGCTGCACACTGCCATCACCGGCAAGCGCTGGTGGCAAGAAGTAGGCTGGCGCCACATTGTGGGCGTGCTGGCAGTTATCTACTGCCTAGTGCCACTTATCTACGTGGTTTCGGTGGCTCTAACGCCGCGCGCCACTTTGACCGGTGGACTGTTCAAGAACTTCCAGTTCTCCACCATGTTCGAAAACTTCACCGCCCTGGGCACGGGCAAGTACTCCGTGTTCTGGTCTTGGATCCTTAACTCGCTGATCGTGTCCTCTGTGACCGCTGTGGGTACCGTGCTGATGGGTGCGGCTGCGGCCTACGCCTTTAGCCGTTTCCGTTTCCGTGGCCGTCGCGGTACTCTGACCGGTTTGCTGCTGATCCAGATGTTCCCGCAGATGCTAGCCTTCGTGGCACTGTTCCTGTTGCTGCTGGGTCTGCAGGATGTATTCCCGGCTCTGGGTCTGAACTCTAAGCTAGGTCTGATCTGCGTGTACCTGGGTGGTGCGCTGGGTAGTAACACCTTCTTGCTCTACGGGTTCTTCAACTCCATCCCGCGTGAGCTAGATGAGGCTGCAGAGATCGACGGCGCCTCGCATGCCCAGACCTTCTGGACCATCATCATGCCGCTGGTGCTGCCGGTGCTAGCCGTGGTGGGGCTGCTGAGCTTCATCTCCTCCTTCGGCGACTTCGTGATTGCCCGCGTGGTGCTGCAGACCCAAGACCAGTACACGCTGGCTGTGGGTATGTACGCTTGGGCTTCGGACGCACGTAACGCCCCGTGGGGTATCTTTGCTGCTGGTGCGGTAATCGCGGCTGTGCCCGTGGTGCTGCTGTTCCAGTACCTGCAGAAGTACATTGTTTCTGGTCTGACCGCTGGTGCGGTTAAGGGCTAGTAGCTAAAAGTTAAGGAGGCCTCGGCATTTTGCCGGGGCCTCCTTGCTGTATGTGGACAGTTAATTTACTTGGCCTCAAGTTTGCTAATATTCCAAACTGGAGCGTAGGTAGTTAGTCTAGCTGCATTTCTAATATTTGATGTGGATGAGAAATATCCATATGTAAGGAAACGAAGTGGTGTCGGAGCCCAATATTTTGTCTTTGAAAAACCTATCGATAGAGACCTTGTATAAGCGTTACAACAGATTGACTCAGAGTCTACCGAGGTGTATGCGTTGGCTTGCTTTGGTGTTCACTCCGGCAGGTATCAGTTTTATTGTTTTTAGCGCTGGTCTATTGAACGTGGCCGGGGCCTTGGTAGTCACGGCAGGTATAGATCATGTGACAGCTACTAGGGAAGGCG
>ERZ773246.257-NODE-257-length-24091-cov-28.4818_pt1 | contig 24091 bp, 19 predicted proteins | sample MGYA00580519_ERZ773246 | MGnify/ENA primary metagenome ERZ773246 (study PRJEB29015, sample SAMEA2738153) | human oral metagenome | biome: human oral; feature: human-associated habitat; material: saliva | place: China | collected 2246 ...
AAAATACTATATAAAAAGAAGGGAACAAGCTTCCCTTCTTTTTATATAGTATAAATCAGGATATCGTAGGAAAGTATCACTAGCTGGCTCCCTGGCTATTAAAGGATTTTAACAAGTTTATGTGTGGAATTTCACTTTCATTTAATGGTATTCGAAAACTCCCTCATCGGAATCATTCCAGTGAGGGAGTTTGTTTTAATTTAAGAAACGTTGTAAGAATTCTTTGGTCCGTTCTTCTTTTGGATTGGTAAAGATTTCTTTTGGATCACCTTGTTCAGCGATGACCCCCTTGTCCATAAAGATAACACGACTTGAGACGTCTCGGGCAAATTCCATTTCGTGGGTGACCACGATCATGGTTAGGCCTTCTTTGGCTAAGTCTTGCATAATTTTAAGAACTTCTCCGACCATTTCAGGGTCCAGAGCTGAGGTTGGTTCATCAAACAAAATGGCATCAGGATCCATAGAAAGGGCTCGAGCGATAGCTACCCGTTGCTTTTGTCCTCCTGAAAGTTGTTTTGGACGAGCAGCCCAATAAGGTTCTCCCATGCCAACTTTCTCTAAGTTCGCTTTAGCAATTTTCTCTGCTGTTTCACGATCACGCTTGAGAACAGTTGTTTGTGCCACAATGGTATTTTCCAAGACATTTAAGTTTTCAAATAGATTGAAGCTTTGGAAAACCATGCCCAATTTTTCCCGATAGTGGGTGAGATCATAATCAGGATCAAGAACGTTCTGTCCCCGGTAGAGGATTTCTCCATCAGTCGGAGTTTCTAAGAGATTAATGGAGCGAAGGAAGGTAGATTTCCCGCTACCAGAGCTCCCGATAATGGAGATAACTTCACCTTTCTCAACAGAAAGAGAGATGTCCTTCAAAACTTCGTTTTGACCGTAGGATTTTTTTAAGTGTTTGATTTCAAGTATTTTTTCTGCCATTATTTCACCTCTTTAACTTGCATTTGATTGGCACCAGTTGTATAGGTATCAGAGTCTAAGCGACGTTCGATGTATCGAAGGATACGGGTGATGGTGAAAGTCAGGATAAAGTAAATTACCGCAATAATGGTAAAGGTTGGGAAGTATTGGTAGTTTTGAGTTGCGACCGTATTTCCTGTAAAGTACAGTTCAACTACAGAGATAACATTCAAAACAGATGTATCCTTGATGTTAATAACAAATTCATTCCCTGTTGCTGGCAAGATATTGCGAACAACCTGTGGAAGGACGACCTTGCGCATGGTTTGTCCATGGGTCATTCCTAGAGCAGTCGCTGCTTCAAACTGACCTGGATCCACTGCTAAGATCCCACCACGAACAATCTCACTCATATAAGCTCCGGTATTGATGGATACGATAAAGATGGCGGCCCAGGTACGATCCAAGGAAATGTTGAAGGCTTGGGCGGAACCGTAGAAAATGACCATGGATTGAACGATCATCGGAGTTCCACGGAAGATTTCAATGTAGACATTGAGGAACCAGCCGAAGAATTTTTGTAAGGCAGCCAGAGCCTTGTTTTTAGACGTAGGAGCAGTCCGGAAGACACCGATTAACAAACCGATGATCAAGCCAGCAATGGTCCCTGTCATAGAGATTAAGAGGGTCATTCCAGTTCCTCGTAAGAACTGCGGGCCATTATCTTTCAAAATCTTCATCATTTGGCTGAAGAAAGTCTGCTCGTCATCGCTAGCATCGCTGGAAGCTGGTTGCTTCTCAATCATGTCATCCATGAGTTTGACTTGGTCTTCAGCCGAAATTTTAGCTAGTGTAGCATTGACTTGGTCGATTCGACTGTCGCCTTTTTTCATCCCGATAGCAATGGTCGCATCTTCCTCCCCGACTTCAAAACCTTTTTTGAATTGGATCATCTTAAATTTTGAATTAGCAGATTCAGCTGTCAAGGCTTCTGGACGCTCAGAAACATAGGCATCAATAACGCCAGATTCTAAAGCTTGACGCATCTGGGCGAAATCCCCCATAGCGGTTTCTTGTTTGGCACCCTTGAGTTGGGAGATGAGAGAATAGAGGTAGACCCCTTGTTGAGAGGTGACCTTTGCATCCTTGAAGTCATCTAGACTAGTGGCATTCGCATAGTTTCCGTCTTTACGCACCAGCATGACCGGCTCACTGGTATAGTAGCTATTAGAGAAAGCGACCTCTTTCTTGCGCTCGGCAGTCGGACTCATTCCAGCGATGATCATATCAATTTTACCAGAAGTGAGGGCGGGGATTAGTCCGTTCCAAGATGTTTTAACGATCAGAGGTTTTTTACCTAGTCCCTCAGCAACCTTTTTTGCGATTTGGACATCGTATCCGTTGGCATATTGGTTGGTGCCATCAATCTTCACGGCTCCATTTGCATCATCCTCTTGGGTCCAGTTGAAAGGAGCGTAGGCGGCTTCCATCCCGATCCGGAGATATTCGTCTGCTTTTACAATATGGCTCATTCCCAGGCATAAAAGTAGTCCGGTAAAGAGAGCATAAATTGTTTTTTTCATGTAGTCTCCTCTTCCTATATAAATAGTATCATCTTATTGTACAGGAAATTGGCCTACTTTTCAAACCTGATAGCCTTTTCATAAAAAAATGCTATAATATACCAAAGGAGTATAGGAAAATGAAAAAAATTCTGTATGTTCTATTTGCAGTGATGACCTGTCTATTTGTAACGGGTCTTGTCAAGGCGGATGGTCCTTCCTATGAGATTCAGTCTTATCGGGGGACTTTAATCTTGGAAACTTGGGACGATGCTACTTATGAGGAAGAATTGGTCTATCATTTTACAACTTCCTATAATGGTCAATATGTCACCTTGGGATCAGCGGGTAAAATGCCTCAAGGTTTTGAAATAGTAACTCCTCCCCTGGTGGAAGTAGAAGGCAGAACCTTGTCACAAGAACCAGAAGTTCAAAATTTAGGTGATGGTTATCAGGTTAAGATTTACAATGGCGGAAGCGCAGGGGATACTGTTAAGGTGAAGGTTACCTGGCAGTTAAAAAACCTGCTCTATGTTCATCGGGATATCTTGTTATTGAACTGGAAGCCGATCAGTGATGGGGATCAGGGGGTCAAAAAAGTAGAGTTACAGATTATCCCGAAATTTGCTTCAGAGGTTTCAAAATCAGAATTAAATATTCATACATCTTATATGGGTCCAGATGCATCGATACAGAAGGAAGGTGCCAACTATATTGCGAGCTTAAAAAATTTAAAGCGCAAAGAAGGTGTTGAAATTTATGCTTACTGGTTGAAATCGGATGTAGCTTCCTTTGGGGAATCAGATAGAGATACAGGCTTGATGGAGGAGGCCAACTATCATCGGACGGAAGCTGGAATTGTTCAAAAACGGACCTGGATTCGCCTATTTATGAAGGTCCTACTTCCAATCCTTGTTCTGCTTTTCCTTCTTCTTGCTATTTATTATCGTCATCGCTTCATGCAATCTGTTACTTCTGCCAAGGTTTTTCCGAAAAATAGTCGCTTGTATGAGATTCCAAATAACGTTGCGCCTCTACTAATGGCTTCAATAGTTTATTCTACAGAGCTAGATGAAATCTCTCCAACCAAAAAACACGCTCGGGGAGCCTTTAAATTTGATCAGTTAGTGCAAGCTACCTTACTTGATTTGATTGATCGAAAAAATATCATCTGTGAGCAATACGACACTCATACAGTTTTAACGATTCAAAATGAAGATACATTGGATGAATTTGAGCGAGAGTTTCTTAGACTTGCATTTGGTTCTCAAAAATATTGTAGAACAGATGACTTGTTTTCAGATTATGAAATTTCAGATTCTCTCTATAAATACGCTTCTAAGAAAGATCAAGATGAGATTCGTGAGCGAGGAAAACAAGCGCAAAATCGGATTGATGCAGCGATTTCTCGTGTCGCTCAAGCTGTTCAGCAGAAGATCCAAACATTTACCCTTCCTTCTTATTATCGTCCCTTAGAGTCTGGGGAGGAAAGTGCAGGACGTAAAAGTCTCTTCTTTGGATGGGCTGCATGGAGCATTGCCTTGGTAGCTGGTTTAATAGCTTATTTTGTCTTAAACTGGCTCTCTATCTTTTGCGTGATGTATGTGTTGGTGATGTGGATCCTTCCGACATCCTTCCAAGGGAAGTTCAGCCTCTATCAACGGGATGGGGTCCCAACAGAGCTCGGAGCTGAGCAACGCTATTATTGGGATAGCTTCCGTAATATGTTGCGGGATATCGCTCATTTGGAAGAAGCAGAAATTCAATCGCTGGTTTTATGGAATCGCTTATTAGTCTATGCTACTCTGTTTGGTTTTGCAGATCAAGTAAGCAAAGTGATGAAGCTTCGTCAAATCCACTTAGAGAACCCAAGTATGGATGCCTATGTCTACACTCCGTTTCGTAGTAATCTAATCCATTCCAGCCGTCTCTTATCTAATTATGGAACGACCGCTACAACCGCTAGTCATTTTACAGTATCTTCAGGCGGTAGTTCTGGGGGTGGTTTCTCTGGAGGCGGTGGAGGCGGTGGCTTCGGTGCTTTTTAGAGTGACAAATGTGCCGTCTAGCCAATCTTGTGTTTACAATTTCATAGGAGGCTGGGACAAAAGTCCTAGCCTCTCAATTGTCTTTGGATTGTCGAGCAAGACGCAGTGGTTGAGTGGGCTCTACTAGGCTGATTTTATCAGCTTTTACAGCCCTACTCAACTGTGCGGAGGTGGGACGACGAAATCGAATTCTAACGAATGACCGATTTCTGTCCCACTCTCTTTTAGTCTAAGCATCCTTGCAAGCGCATCTGGTTCTATGGCTAGAAATGTGTTATAATATAGCAAATGCAAGTTTAGGAGAAAAAGATGTTTATCATTGAACTGATAAAAGCGATTCTTTTTGGAATTGTTGAAGGAGTCACAGAGTGGCTTCCAATCTCAAGTACAGGTCATTTGATTTTGATTCAAGACTTTATCCAGTTTAAGGATCAAAACCCTGCCTTTATGGAGATGTTTAATGTCGTTATTCAGCTAGGTGCCATTATGGCTGTCGTTGTGATTTACTTCGACAAGCTTTATCCATTTAAGCCTGGAAAATCGAAAAAAGAGGTAAGACGAACTTGGCAATTGTGGGCCAAGGTTGCTGTGGCGACCCTACCGTTGCTCTTTGTCTTTAAATTGGATGATTGGTTTGAAGCTCATTTTCATAACTCTTTTTCTGTAGCCATCATGTTGATTACCTATGGTTGGGCCTTTATTTACCTTGAAAAACGGGAGCAAGTAGAGCCGGAAGTGACGGAATTACACAAGTTGCCTTATAAGACAGCTCTCTATATTGGGTTGTTCCAAGTCTTGTCGCTTTTCCCAGGAACCAGTCGGTCAGGTGCAACAATTGTAGGTGGTTTGGTCAATGGAGTTAGTCGCTCAGTTGTGACAGAATTCACCTTTTATCTGGGGATTCCTGCCATGTTTGGGGCTAGTCTATTAAAGGTCGCTAAGTTTGTTTTGGGAGGAAATGCTTTAAGCTTCAGCCAGGGAACAATCCTTTTAGTTGCTATGGCGGTAGCCTTCGGTGTTAGTATGGTAGCGATTCGCTTCTTGACAGACTATGTCAAAACTCATGACTTCACAGTCTTTGGGAAATATCGGATTGTTCTGGGAGCGATTTTGCTTGTCTACGCAGTGATTAAAATTTTTATCTAATAATGAAATTGGAGTGTTTCTTCCTTTTCTTCAAACTGCTATGTTTGCGGGGGAGGAAGTGCTCTTTTGTTTAAGTCTTGTTTCCTATCTAAGGAGGGGGTCATGTTTTGAAAAATATGTCCCTTTTTAGTATAATAGAAAGACTAATAGTATGAGGTGCAGTCATGAAGATGAAGCAAATCAGTGATTCAACCATTAAAATCACGATTCAATTAGAGGATTTAGAAGAACGGGGCATGGAAATGGCCGATTTTTTGGTGCCTCAAGAAAAAACAGAAGAATTTTTCTATACCATCTTAGATGAATTAGAAATGCCGGAAAGTTTCTTAGACAGTGGCATGTTGAGTTTTCGAGTGACACCTAAGCCAGATAAACTCGATGTTTTTGTGACCAAATCAAAAATTGATCAGCATTTAAATTTTGAAGATTTTTCCGATTTGCCTGATATGGAAGAATTGTCGCAAATGTCTCCGGACGAATTTATCAAAACCTTGGAAAAAACCATCTCTGAAAAGAGTAAGGGAGACGGCGATGCGATCCGTCATTTAGAAGCTGAGGAATTGGCTGACGAAAATCAGATTTCAGAAGAAGATACATCGAGTCATCCAGTAGATACACGGTATATTTATTATATCCTCCAGTTTTCTCAGTTAGAGGAAGTGATTCGGTTTACAAAAACAGTTCATTATGCTGTTGAGACTTCTGAACTTTATAAAATGGACGGGATGTACTATTTAACCATCCTGATCGATTTGGAAGGGTGTCCGCAGGATTATCCAGGTTGGCTTTTGGCAACCATGCGTGAATATGCGGAAGATACAGATACTACTAGAGCTGTCCTTCAGGAACATGGCCATCTCTTGCTCGTCTCAGATGCTATTCACGAACTTCAAAAGGTTAATTTGGTATGATTACTTTTCCGTTACAATTTATCCTGGTCCTGATTGCAACTTTTTTGATCAGTTTGATTCTAACTCCCTTTGTGAGGTTATTGGCGTTTAAAATAGATGCCGTAGACTATCCAAATGCGCGTCGGATCAATAAGAAACCCATGCCTAGCGCTGGTGGTTTAGCTATTATTCTTGCTTTTACCATTGCAACCGTCATTTTGTTGCCGATGATTACAAAGGGGCATGTAGCTAAGACATCTTATCTGACCTATACCGTACCAGTTGTCGTTGGAGGATGGATTATTGGCCTGACTGGTTTAGTCGATGACATAAAAGAATTATCACCGCGGTTAAAGATGCTGGGAATTTTCCTAGGAGCTAGTGTAATCTGGTTTTTTACAGATTTTCGCTTAAATGATTTCAAGATACCTTTCGGGGGACCATTTCTTCATTTTGATCCTTGGTTATCGTATATTTTAACAGTCATTTGGATCATTTCTATTACCAATGCAGTCAACCTAATTGATGGTTTGGATGGCCTGGTCAGTGGAGTTTCGATTATTTCCTTGGTGACGATGGGGATTGTTTCACATTTCTTTCTCCCAGTGCCCAATCTCTTTTTGACCATGACGATTTTTGTCTTAGTCATGGCCATTGCTGGTTTCTTCCCCTTTAATTATCATCCAGCGATTCTTTATTTAGGGGATACAGGAGCCCTCTTCATTGGTTTTATGATATCTGTTTTGTCCTTGCAAGGTCTTAAGAATGCGACAGCTGTTGCGGTTGTTACGCCGATGATTATCTTGGGAGTTCCAATTACGGATACCTTTTTAGCAATTGTCCGTCGGACTCTCTCTGGTCAGAAGTTTTATGCACCAGATCGGAATCACTTGCACCATCGTTTACTTACTTTGGGCTTAACGCATCGCGGAACCGTTTTGGTTATCTATGGGATTTCGATGATTTTTGCTATGATCTCTCTGCTGTTGAATATCTCTACTCGTATCGGCGGAGTTCTTCTTGTCATTGGTTTGGTATTAGGGGTTGAGCTCTTAGCGGAATTAATTGGAGTCCTAGGTCCTCACCATAGTCCGCTCCTCAATTGTTTACGCTATATAGGGAATTCTGCCTATCGAGAGGAAGTTCGACAAAATAGAAAAAACAAGACTAAATAAGAACGATTCTAAACACAAGAAAAGCCTTTTAGGCTTTTTTTTGTTATACTAGATAAGACAAAACTCTATAGCAGAAAGGAATACAAATGTCAGTATTAGAGATTAAAGATCTTCATGTAGAAATTGAAGGTAAGGAAATTTTAAAAGGCGTGAACTTGACTCTTAGAACAGGAGAAATCGCAGCCATTATGGGTCCTAACGGAACAGGGAAATCAACCCTATCTGCAGCCATTATGGGGAATCCAAACTATGAAGTCACCAAAGGTGAAATTCTATTTGATGGCGTAAATATCCTTGAGTTGGAAGTGGATGAGCGTGCTCGTATGGGACTTTTCCTTGCTATGCAATACCCATCAGAAATTCCAGGAATTACCAATGCTGAATTCCTTCGTGCAGCTATGAATGCTGGAAAAGAAGAGGATGAAAAAATTTCTGTTCGTGATTTTATCACAAAATTGGATGAAAAAATGGAACTTCTCAACATGAAGGAAGAAATGGCAGAGCGTTATTTGAATGAAGGCTTCTCAGGTGGTGAGAAAAAACGCAATGAAATTCTGCAATTGTTGATGTTGGAACCGAAGTTTGCTCTTCTTGATGAGATTGACTCTGGTTTGGATATTGATGCCCTTAAAGTGGTTTCAAAAGGGGTCAATGAAATGCGTGGCGAAGGTTTCGGTGCTATGATCATTACCCACTACCAACGTCTCCTAAACTATATTACTCCTGATGTGGTTCACGTGATGATGGAAGGTCGTGTGGTCCTTTCAGGTGGTCCTGAACTTGCTGTGCGTTTGGAACGTGAAGGATACGCGAAATTAGCAGAAGAGTTAGGTTATGACTACAAAGAAGAACTCTAATCTTGTGTCAACAACTGAACAGGATCTTTGAGGAGGAGTAAATGACCAAAGAAAATATCAAACTTTTTTCAGAAATGCATGCAGAGCCTCAATGGTTGCAAGAGTTGCGCCAGAAGGCTTTTGATAAAATGGATGACTTAGAACTACCTGTGATTGAACGTGTGAAATTTCATCGTTGGAATCTTGGGGATGGAACGATCAAAGAAAGTGAACCTCTCACTGCTGTTCCAGACTTCACTGCGATTGACAATCAATTAAAATTGGTTCAGTATGGGACCCATACAGTATTTGAGCAGATTCCAGTTGACTTGGCGAACCAGGGCGTTGTTTTCACAGATTTTCACTCAGCCTTGGAAGAAATTCCAGAGCATGTAGAAGAATTTTTCATGTCATCCGTTAAATACGATGATGACAAGTTAGCAGCTTACCACACAGCTTATTTTAACAGTGGTGCTGTTCTCTATATTCCAGATAACGTAGAAATCGCAGAACCAATTGAAGGTATTTTTTACCAAGATAGTGATAGTGATGTGCCATTTAACAAGCACATCCTGATTATCGCTGGTAAAAACAGTAAGATTAGCTACCTAGAACGCTTAGAATCGCGTGGAGAGGGAAGCGCTAAAGCAACTGCTAATATTACAGTCGAAGTGATTGCTCGTTCTGGAGCGCAAGTGAAGTTTGCGGCGATTGATCGCCTCGGTGAGAATGTTACTGCCTACATTAGCCGCCGTGGCAAACTAGGCAAGGATGCCAGCATTGACTGGGCTATTGGTGTCATGAACGAAGGAAATGTCGTTGCTGACTTTGATAGTGACTTGATCGGAAATGGAAGCCATGCAGACCTTAAGGTTGTAGCCTTATCTAGTGGGCGTCAAATTCAAGGGATTGATACCCGTGTAACCAACTATGGTTGCAATTCAGTCGGGAATATTCTCCAACATGGTGTCATTCTTGAAAAGGCAACCTTGACCTTTAACGGGATTGGCCACATTATCAAGGGAGCTAAGGGAGCGGATGCCCAACAAGAAAGCCGTGTGTTAATGCTTTCTGATCAAGCACGTTCTGATGCCAATCCAATTCTTTTGATTGATGAGAACGATGTGACAGCAGGTCACGCGGCTTCTATTGGTCAAGTGGACCCTGAAGATATGTATTATTTGATGAGTCGTGGCTTGGATCAAGCAACTGCAGAACGCCTAGTGGTTCGTGGCTTCCTTGGATCAGTGATTGTGGAAATTCCAGTCAAAGAAGTTCGTGAAGAAATGATCCAAACCATTGAAGATAAATTATTGAAGAGATAAAGATGATAGATGTCGAAAAGATTCGGAAAGATTTCCCGATTTTAGATCAAATTGTGAATGATGAGCCACTTGTCTATTTGGATAATGCAGCAACGACACAAAAACCAAAAGCTGTCTTAGAAGCTGTGAATCGATATTACCAAGAGGATAATGCTAATGTTCACCGCGGGGTCCATACCTTGGCCGAACGGGCGACTGCTTCCTACGAAGCAGCAAGAGAAACTGTCCGTCGCTTTATAAACGCTTCCTCAACCAAAGAGGTCTTGTTTACAAGAGGGACCACGACAGGTTTGAACTGGATTGGTCGGTTTGCAGAAGAAATCCTAGAAGAGGGGGATGAGGTTCTCATTTCCATTATGGAACACCATTCCAATATCCTTCCTTGGCAGGAAGCTTGTCGGAAGGCAGGAGCAAAACTGGTGTATGTCTATTTGAAAGACGGTGGTCTGGATCTAGAGGATTTCCGAATAAAATTGACAGATCGAACCAAGTTTGTTTCCATTGCCCATGCCTCTAACGTACTCGGGGTGATAAATCCTGTCCAAGAAATCGCTCAATTGGCCCATGAAAAAGGAGCCATCGTGGTAGTGGATGGGGCTCAATCAGTCCCTCATATGAAAATAGATGTTCAAAAACTAGATGCAGACTTCTTTGTCTTTTCGGGCCATAAAATGGCTGGACCTACAGGGATTGGAGTCTTGTATGGAAAAGAGCAGTATCTCAACCAAATGTCACCTGTTGAATTTGGTGGAGAAATGATTGACTTTGTCTATGAACAATCAGCAACCTGGAAGGAACTTCCTTGGAAATTCGAAGCAGGGACTCCCAATATGGCTGGCGCCATTGGTTTAGCTGCGGCGATTGATTATTTGGAGGCTATTGGCATGGATGCAATTGAGCGTCACGAGCAAGACTTGATTGCTTATGTCTTTCCTAAACTTCAAGCGATTGAAGGCTTGAAAATTTATGGCTCCCAAGATTTAGCGAAACGTTCCGGGGTGATTTCCTTCAATTTAGGGGATTTGCATCCTCATGATCTTGCGACTGCCTTGGATTATGAAGGGGTTGCTGTTCGGGCAGGGCACCATTGTGCCCAACCTTTGATCCAGTATTTGGGGGTTCCGGCGACTGCTCGAGCTAGCTTTTATCTCTACAATACAAAAGAAGACTGCGATAAGCTTGTAGAAGCGCTGATAAAAACAAAGGAGTTTTTCAATGGCACTTTCTAAATTAGATAGCCTCTATATGGCAGTAGTGGCTGACCATTCAAAAAATCCCCATCATCATGGAAAGATTGAAGGAGTTGAACAAATCAACCTGAACAATCCTACCTGTGGGGATGTGATTAGTTTGTCTGTTCAGTTTGATGATAAAGGAGTGGTCAAGGATATTGCCTTTGTCAACTCAGGTTGTACGATTTCGACGGCTTCTGCTAGTATGATGACGGATGTTGTCCTAGGAAAATCAAAGGAAGAAGTGCTAGAGTTGGCGACTATTTTTTCGGAAATGGTTCAAGGCAAAGAAGATGCCCGTCAAGACCAGTTGGGAGATGCTGCTTTTTTAGCTGGGGTTGCTAAATTCCCGCAACGGATCAAGTGTTCGACCCTAGCCTGGAATGCTCTCAAAAAAGCAATTGATTCTCAATCGTAATGATGCATAAGAGTGTGCAAATTCTAGTGTGCCCTTTAACCGATTTTCTTCTTACTTAATTGAATCAACACTCGGATGCTTATGGTCCAGACTAGAAGATTCATCAGATGGAAAGAGCGCAAAAAAGAAACTGAAAGGAAAGATATGACAGAAGAAAGAGTAGAACCAAAACCAATTGATCTTGGTGAATATAAATTTGGCTTTCACGATGATGTAGACCCGATCTTGTCGACAGGAAAAGGGTTGAATGAATCAGTTATTCGTGAGTTATCTGCTGCGAAAAATGAGCCGGAATGGATGCTGGAGTTCCGTTTGAAGTCCTATGAAGCATTTAAAAAAATGCCTATGCAAACATGGGGGGCAGACTTGTCAGATATCGATTTTGATGATTTGATTTACTATCAAAAACCATCTGATAAACCTGCACGTAGCTGGGATGAAGTGCCTGAAAAAATCAAGGAAACCTTTGAACGAATTGGGATTCCAGAAGCAGAGCGTGCTTACTTGGCCGGAGCAGCAGCTCAGTATGAGTCTGAAGTGGTTTACCACAATATGAAGGAAGAATTTGAGAAGTTAGGAATCATCTTTACCGATACAGATTCTGCCTTGAAGGAATATCCAGACTTGTTCAAGCAATACTTTGCTAAGTTGGTACCTCCGACAGATAACAAGTTAGCAGCCCTCAACTCAGCAGTATGGTCAGGTGGAACCTTTATCTATGTACCAAAGGGTGTTAAAGTAGATGTTCCTTTGCAGACTTACTTCCGAATTAACAATGAAAATACAGGTCAGTTTGAACGGACCTTGATTATTGTCGATGAAGGAGCAAGTGTCCACTACGTAGAAGGATGTACAGCGCCAACTTATTCAAGTAACAGCTTGCATGCTGCTATTGTCGAAATCTTTGCTTTGGATGGCGCTTATATGCGTTATACAACTATCCAAAACTGGTCTGATAACGTCTATAACTTGGTGACAAAACGGGCCAAAGCGATGAAAGATGCGACGGTTGAATGGATCGATGGGAACCTCGGTGCCAAAACAACCATGAAATACCCATCAGTTTACCTAGATGGAGAAGGTGCACGTGGGACCATGTTGTCGATCGCTTTTGCCAATGCTGGGCAACACCAAGATACAGGTGCTAAAATGATCCACAATGCTCCTCACACGAGCTCTTCAATTGTTTCGAAATCTATTGCTAAAGGTGGAGGAAAGGTTGACTACCGTGGACAAGTGACCTTCAATAAAGATTCAGCGAAATCGGTTAGTCACATCGAGTGTGATACCATTATTATGGATGACTTGTCTGCATCTGACACCATTCCATTTAATGAAATTCACAACTCACAAGTCGCTTTGGAACACGAAGCCAAGGTTTCTAAGATTTCTGAAGAACAACTCTATTACCTCATGAGCCGAGGTTTGTCAGAATCTGAGGCGACTGAAATGATTGTCATGGGATTTGTAGAGCCCTTCACCAAAGAACTTCCGATGGAATATGCAGTTGAGCTTAACCGCTTGATTAGCTATGAAATGGAAGGATCTGTCGGCTAATAGGAGCAAGGAGTAGCAAATAGGATTCTTAAAAAAATTATTTGGTAATGTTGAAAAAGCGAATAAGGGCGAAATTCCTGCAGAGGAAATTGTTCCCCCATTTACAAACGATCTAGCCGAAGAAGCGGATGATTATTGGAGACAAATGGAACAAAATCTCTTGATTAATGCTGTGAAGGCTGTTGGTGGCCCTGATAAAGCTGATCGTGCCTTTATGCTAGCGAATTTTAAGCCAGGTCAAGAAACATTTGACTTGTATTATCAAGTTGATGGTAAATTAATTTCTTGGCAAGAATTAGATCCACCGCTTGTGGAAAAAATCCGTCTTCAACTCTTGCCACAAGCTTCAGCTGTAGCCCATGCAGTAAATGAAAATTACGAAGCTGCGAATGTTCCTGTGATTAGCTACGCCATGCTTCAATTAGAAACAGCGACCATGGCTTGGTTTGGTCGTAAATTAACAACAGCTACTCCTGAAGCTAGCTTATCTTTTGAAGAATTGGTAGCAGGTTGGCGTGGGGTGATTGAAGAAGAAATCCCGACTCATCCAATAGACAGTGACACTGCTTTTCCTTATTTCGAAGTTCGATAGAAGTTCTATTGATTGATTCAACTAAACAAGAGAGTGGGACAGAAATCGGTAATTCGTTAGAATTCGATTTCGTCGTCCCACCTCCGCACAGTTGAGTAGGGCTATAAAAGCTGATGAAATTAGCGTAGTAGAGCCCACTCAACCACTGCGTCTTGCTCGACAATCCAAAGACAATTGAGAGGCTAGGACTTTTGTCCCAGCCTCTTTGTTTATTAGTATTTATAGCTTTTCGTTAACGTAACGAACAAATTGATTCCACCATACCTTTAAGAAGAAACTTTTTTGGATATTTTCTCCGCTCACCATTTCCATACTAGGAGCTTTACCTTCGATATACCCTCGCCCGATGGGTTCTGGGTCGGTGTAGGTAAGGGTCCCTAGGGAAGTACCTTTCTTTAAGGGAGCGCTAAAAGAAGGTTGGCTGCTTTCGAAGGTGATTTTAGGTTCTGCTTGACTTCCTTGCCGTTCGATCACGATGAAGTCATCCTTGGCAACAGCAATAGCGCTGGTTTTCTTACCATCAAGAACCGTTGATTTGCTGTTGTTGTAGGCTTCGCCTTTGCTGACAATCAAGCTTGCAATGAAGTTTTGGCTCACATAATTCATCAGGTTGGCTGTTGCAACAAATCGTGCGTAGGGATCTCCATCGATTGCCTCAACACCAATGACAACGGTAATCATTCGAATACCGTTTTGGTTAGTAGAAGCCACAAATGAAATGCCTCCTTTTTCGGAATTTCCAGTTTTTAGACCATCCACTCCTGCTCGATAGCTGGGCATGTTCTCTAGCATATAATTGCCGCTCTCCAATTGAATTCCAGCAAATTCTGCATGGGAAAGGGAGGTGATTTTGGTAACTTCAGGGTAGTCTTCTAAGAGATGTTTTGCGATGACTGCCACATCATAAGCACTCAGCTTGTTTTCAGTATTCTTCTTTTTAGATTCCTTATTATCGTCAATAAGGGATTGATCCAGTCCGCTAGCATTTACAATGATAGCGTCTTTAATCCCCCATTTTTTTAGTTTTGCTTGCATAAGGAGGATGAATTTTTCCTCGCTTCCAGCTACTTTTTCAGCTAAGGCGATGGCAGCGCTATTGGCGTTTGATACAAGCAGCGCAGTGAGCAGGTCTTTAACCTTGTACTTGCGAGCTTCCATGGGGACGTTATTGATTCCTTCGATAGCTGTTAGTTGGTAGGCTTTGTCCGAAATCTCCACGTCGTCATTTAAAGATAATTTTCCTTGTTGAATGGCTTCATAGACGAGATAAGTGGTCAAAAGGTTGCTGATTCCACCAACCTCTTTTTTCTCTTCGCTATTTTTTTCGTAGAGTATTTTACCTGTTGTCCCATCAATCGCAATAGCATGCTGAGCTCCAAGCTCTAGTTCCTCCGCTCTTACAGGAGAAGTAGTGAGAAGTGTAAAAAGTAGACAAAGAAGTAAAGTGATTATTTTTTTCACGTTTGAATCCTCGATTGTTTATTGTCACTACTATTGTATCATAAAAGAAGGCAACTGCTCTAATCCTATTTTGACCTCTTAGGATTCAAAGGTCATAGGCAAATTTTAAAGATAGTTGGTAAAATGATAGAAATAGTGTATAATGGTAGAAAACCTAACATAAGGAGATAGTGATGAAAGTAAATAAACGGTTCGTACTGGCCGGTGTTTCTTTAGCCAGTGCTCTTCTATTGACAGCCTGTGGCGGTGGAAGCAGCAATCAATCTACTTATTCTTATATTTATTCAACAGATCCAAATACTTTGGACTACATTGCCTCGACTCGTACAACAACGTCTGATATTACAAGTAACCTTGTTGATGGTTTGTTAGAAAATGATAAATATGGAAATTTAATCCCAAGTTTGGCAGAAGACTGGACTGTTTCGGAAGATGGCTTGGTGTATACCTATAAACTTCGAAAAGATGCAAAATGGTATACCAGTGAGGGAGAAGAGTATGGTGCTGTAACAGCCCAGGACTTTGTGACAGGTATCAAACACGCTGTGGAAGCAAAATCTGAGGGTCTTTTCTTAATCCAAAATTCGATTAAAGGCTTAGATGCATTTGTCAAAGGTGAAACAAAAGATTTCAATACAGTTGGCGTGAAAGCCCTAGATGATTATACCGTTCAATATACCTTGGAACGTCCAGAAAGTTTTTGGAATTCTAAGACGACCTCAGGCGTCCTCTTCCCGGTTAACAAAGCTTTCTTAGAATCTCAAGGGAAAGACTTCGGTTCTTTGAAGCCAAGTAGTATTCTCTATAATGGTCCTTATTATTTGAAGAATTTAACTTCAAAATCACAGATTGAACTTGTGAAAAACAAGGAATATTATGATGAAAAGAATGTTCATATTGATCATGTGAAGTTGACCTATAATGACGGATCAGATCCAGAATCTGTCATCAAGAAATTTGAGAATGGACAATATTCATTTGCGACAGTAATGCCAAATAGCTCCACTTATAAGAGTGTGAAAAAGAAATTTGGTGATAATATTGTTTATGGTGTTCAATACGGAACATCATACTACCTCGCATTCAACATTGATCGTCAGAAGTATAACCATACAGCCAAAACAACAGATGCTCAAAAATCGTCCACAAAACAAGCGATTTTAAACAAAGACTTCCGTCAAGCTGTAAACTTTGCCTTTGACCGTGAAGCCTATGCAGCTCAAACATCGGGAGCAGATGCGGCGACCAAGATTCTTCGGAATACCTTGGTTCCACCGACTTTTGTTCAAGTAAATGGAGAAGAGTTCGGTAAGGTTGTTGAGAAACAATTGGTGACCTATGGAGATGAGTGGAAAGATGTAAATCTAGATGATGCCCAAACCACTCTCTACAATCAAGAAAAAGCCAAAGCTGAGTTTGCAAAAGCCAAAGAACAATTGCAAAAAGAAGGGGTAGAATTCCCAATTCATTTGGATTATGTTGTCAGTCAGACGGACAACAGTCAGGTACAACAAGCTAGCTCCTTTAAACAATCCGTAGAAGCTGTTCTCGGTGCAGACAATGTTGTTGTAGATATTCAGAAATTATCTGATGATGACTTTAACAATATTACCTACTTTACAGATACTGCTGCTGAGAAAGATTATGACCTTGCAGGCGGAGGATGGGTGCCAGACTACCAAGATCCATCTACTTATTTAGAGAGTTTAAGTCCTGTTAACGGTTCTGTTTTCTACTATCTAGGTGTGGATGCAGGCTCAAACAGTCCCGCTATTCCAGCAGTTGACTTTGGGAAGTATGCAGAACTCTTAAAAGATGCCAATGCTGAAGTGAATGATCAAGCTGTACGCTATGAGAAATACGCAGCTGCTCAAGCATGGCTAACCGATAGTTCATTGATCTTGCCGACTGTTTCAAATGGTGGAACTCCAATGTTGCAACGGACTGTTCCATATAGTCGTGCGGCTTCATGGGTTGGAACAAAAGGAACTGGAACCAACTATAAATATCTTGAACTTTCAGAAGAAGTCATCAAGACAAAGGATTACGATGCAAGCAAAGAAAAATGGTTAAAAGAAAAGGCTGAATCCAATAAAAAAGCTCAAGAAGAATTAAAGAACCACATCGAATCGAAATAGATGAAAAATAATTGGGATAGTAAGAAGGCATAAGTTTATTTAAGGGAAGGAGCCACTAAAAAGGATTGATTTTTTAGACAGTCCCCCGCTTAGTGGCTCCTTTCACTTGCCAAATATTCAGAAAATTTAGTTTACTTTTTTCTTTACTTATGCTATAATTCTATCTAAATTCAATAAAATGGAGACTCAAAATGAAAAAAAGTAAAGTTTTTGCATTTGCCGGAGTAACATTGCTCGCAGCAACGTTCCTTGCAGCATGTTCTGGCTCAAAAGATAGCAAGTCTGCATCAAAAAAAGATACAACATATGGCTATGTTTATAACGATGATCCAACAACTTTGGATTACACTGTATCTTCAAAAGCTTCCGTTCACGACATTACAACTAACGGTGTAGATGGTTTGTTGGCAAACGACAAATACGGAAACCTTGTACCATCTATTGCTGAGGATTGGTCTGTTTCAAAAGACGGCTTGACCTATACTTACAAAATCCGTAAGGGTGTTAAATGGTATGATGCTGATGGTGAAGAGCATGGTGAAGTAACAGCTCATGACTTCGTCACTGGCTTGAAGCATGCGGCAGACAAGAAATCAGAAACTCTTCCGTTAGTTCAAGGTTCAGTTAAAGGATTGAAAGACTATGTAGATGGAAAAATCACTGATTTTTCTCAAGTTGGGATAAAAGCGGTAGATGACTACACACTTGAATATACCTTGAATCAACCAGAAACTTTCTGGAATTCTAAAACAACCAATGGGGTGCTCATGCCAATCAATGGTGAATTCTTGGAAAGCAAGGGTGACAATTTTGGTCAGCCAGGTGATGTCAAATCAATCTTATTCAATGGTCCATTCCTTTTGAAATCAATCACTTCTAAATCAGAAATTACTTTTGAGAAGAACGAAGACTATTGGGACAAAGACAACGTTCATATCGACAAGATTAAATTGTCTTATTATGACGGATCAGATCAAGATTCCTTGGCGCGTGGTTTTAGCGATGGATCGTACACAGTTGCTCGACTCTTCCCAGCAAGCTCAAACTTTGCTTCTGTAGAAAAGAAATACAAAGACAACATCTACAACACACAACCTGGAGCTGGTGTAGCAGTCTTTGGTTTCAATATTGACCGTCAAGCTTACAACCATACTTCTAAAACATCAGATGAGCAGAAATCTTCTACGAAGAAAGCTATCTTGAACAAGAATTTCCGTCAAGCTATCACCTTTGCCTTGAACCGCGAAAATTATTCAGCGCAAGTCAATGGTAAAGAATATGCTAAGGCTGCTATTCGAAATATGTACACTGCACCTGCCTTTGTTCAAGTAAACGGTAAAGACTTCGGTGATGTTGTAGCTGATAAGTTGCAGACATATGGAGATCAATGGAGTGGTGTAAATCTTGCAGATAGCCAAGATGGTCTTTACAACAAAGATAAAGCAAAAGCTCAGTTCGAAAAAGCAAAAGCAGAACTCCAAAAAGAAGGCGTTCAATTCCCAATCCACTTGGATGTTCCAGTTGTTCAAAGTTCAACAAACTTTGTAGCACGGATGCAATCCTTCAAACAATCAGTTGAAGATACACTTGGAACAGAAAATGTTGTGGTGGACCTTCAAATGATGGACCAAGATGCTATCTTGAATATCACTATTAACGTACCATCTGCAGCGGATGCTGACTGGGATCTTCAAGGGCTTGTAGGCTGGAATCCAGACTATGATGACCCATCAACTTATCTTGATACTTTGCAACCATCTTCTCCTGACCAGACCAAAACTTACCTTGGATTTTCTGGTGGTGTAGATAATGCCTCTGCTAAGGCTGTTGGCTTAGATGAATATGCGAAATTGCTTGATGATGCAGGAAAAGAAACCCAAGATGTGGTTGCACGTTATGAAAAATACGCAGCAGCGCAAGCTTGGTTAACGGATAGTTCGTTAGTAATTCCAACTATGACAAGCTCAGGAGCAGCTACAGTAGTTTCAAAAGTGGTACCATTCTCTGGACCTTCATCACAAACAGGTAATAAAGGTTCAACTTATTTCAAATATGTTGAAGTTCAGGACGAACCGGTTACTAAAAAACAATATGATCAAGCACGTGAAAAATGGTTGAAAGAAAAAGCTGATTCAAACAAAAAAGCTCAGGAAGAACTAGAAAAACACGTCAAATAATCACCTTCATCAGAACTTTCTCTAATAGGGGAGAAAGTTCTTTTGAACATTAAAGGAACGGAATATGAAAAAATATATATTTATGCGTATTTTGCGTTCGTTAGTGTCGATCTTTTTGGTTACGACATTGACCTATACAATTATTTATACGCTAACCCCAAGAAATTTAATTTTCAAAAACGACCCTAACTATAATAAGATTGCGAAAACAAAAGACTCTAAAATCAATTATGAAAATACAGTCTATGATCGCATGGGGTATATAGAATATCTTGATTCAAAAGCTTTGAAAGAAAAAGCAAGCAAGGAAGACTCATCAGTAACAGTAGAGCCTACTAAAGAAAACGAGAAGATCTACAAAAAGTACATTTCTAACCTTGGAAATGGCTGGGTATTGAAACGTTTCCCTGAAAACAAAGGTTTTTACGCTACTCGTGAAGTCCCTGTCTTTGAACGTGTTATTGGATTCTATGGTAATCTGATTCAGATTGACCATCCAAATGTCATCAAAGATGCTTCCAATCCAAAACTTGAACGCTATATTCGCATTGAAAATGACCCAGCTATTGGTTGGTCAGTAGTTGGTTCAGGGACTAAACATAAATATCTATTGTACTTCAATGGTCAATTCCCGTTCATTCATCAAAACTTTGTATCCTTAAACTTGGGTGAATCTTACCCAACTTATTCAAATACGCCAGTTCTTCAGGTTATTACACAAGGACAAGGTACGACTAAGAAGAGTGAAGTAAACTTCCCAACAGGGAAAAAAGAATCTTCTATCAATATTTACTCACGTACATACAAATCACCAAGTAAGGCAGATGCTCAAGATATCGCCCGCTTTGGTGAAGGAGATGCTTATACAGCAACATTGAGCAACTATGAAAATCCATCCATGATTGTGAGCTCAGCCATTATCGGTTTAATCGGGATTGCGATTGCCTACTTGATTGCTATTCCATTGGGATCTTACATGGCCTTGTTGAAGAATACTTGGTTTGATAGTGCATCTACGGCAACTTTAACATTTATGATGTCATTGCCGACGATTGCCTTGGTTTACATCGTTCGCTTGGCTGGCTCTTCTATCGGCTTACCAGATTCCTTCCCAGTGTTAGGAGCTCAGGATTGGCGCTCTTATGTACTACCTTCTGTGATTTTGGGTCTCTTGAGTGCACCAGGATTGGCAGTTTGGATTCGCCGTTACATGATCGACTTGCATTCTCAAGACTTTGTCCGTTTTGCACGTGCCAAAGGGCTTTCTGAGAAAGAAATTTCCCGCAAACATATCTTCAAAAACGCCATGGTTCCGATCGTTACAGGGATTCCTGTTCAATTGGTTCTAGTCATTTCAGGGGCAACTTTGACAGAAACTGTCTTTGCCTTCCCTGGTATGGGTAAAATGTTGATTGATTCTATCAAGGCATCCAATAATACCATGGTAGTTGGTCTTGTCTTCATCTTTACTGTTCTTGCTGTATTTGGAGCAATGGCTGGAGATATCCTTATGGTTATGGTAGACCCTCGTATCAAACTAACAACTAAGAAAGGAGGCAAATAATGTCTACAATCGATAAGAAGAAATTCCAATTTGTGGAACGTGATGATTTTGCCTCTGAGACAATTGATGCGCCGTCTTACTCCTATTGGAAGTCCGTATTCCGTCAATTCTTCAAAAAGAAATCAACCATTTTGATGTTAGCCGTTTTGGTTGCTATTCTCTTAATGAGTTTTGTATACCCAATGTTTTCAAACTTTGATTACAATGATGTAAGTAAAGTAAATGACTTCACTGCCCGTTTGAATCCTCCAAGTGCCAAAGCCTTCTTCGGTACGGATAACAATGGTAAATCCTTGTTTGATGGAGTCTGGTTTGGTGCCCGCAATTCGATTATCATCTCCTTTATTGCTACCTTGATCAACGTTGTGATTGGAGTAGTGATCGGCGGGATTTGGGGTGTGTCAAAATCAATCGACCGCTTCATGATGGAAGTTTATAACGTTATTTCGAATGTTCCATTCATGTTGATTGTTATTGTCTTGACTTACTCAATTGGTGCTGGTTTCTGGAACTTGATTTTGGCGATGACAGTGACAGGATGGATTGGGATTGCTTACTCTATCCGTGTCCAAATTATGCGTTACCGCGATTTAGAGTACAACTTGGCCAGTCGCACCTTGGGTACACCAACCCTTAAAATTGTGACGAAAAATATTTTGCCACAGTTGGTTTCTGTTATTGTGACGACAACTACACAATTGTTGCCAGCCTTTATTTCGACTGAGGCCTTCCTTTCCTTCTTTGGATTGGGATTGCCGATTACAGTTCCAAGTTTAGGTCGTCTTATTTCAGACTACTCACAAAACGTAACAACCAATGCGTATCTTTTCTGGATTCCATTGACAGTCTTAGTCTTGGTATCCTTGTCATTCTATATCGTTGGACAAAACCTTGCAGACGCCAGCGATCCACGTACACATAGATAGGAGGAGTAGGTATGACAAATGATAAAAATGTAATCTTATCTGCTCGCGATATCGTAGTAGAATTTGATGTTCGGGATCGTGTCTTAACAGCTATTCGCAATGTCTCTTTGGATCTTGTTGAAGGAGAGGTCATGGCGCTTGTTGGTGAATCAGGTTCTGGTAAATCTGTTTTGACAAAAACTTTTACAGGAATGTTAGAAGAAAACGGACGAATTGCCAATGGGACCATTAATTATCGCGGGCAAGAATTAACAGAACTCAAGTCAAACAAAGATTGGGAAGAAATTCGTGGTGCAAAAATTGCAACGATCTTCCAAGACCCAATGACCAGTTTGGACCCTATTAATACAATCGGATCACAAATTACAGAGGTCATCATTAAACACCAAGGTAAGAGTGCCAAAGAAGCCAGAGAAATGGCTATTGATTATATGGAAAAGGTTGGAATCCCAGAAGCAGAACGTCGCTTTGATGAATATCCTTTCCAATATTCAGGTGGGATGCGCCAACGGATCGTTATTGCTATTGCACTTGCTTGTCGTCCTGATATCTTGATCTGTGACGAGCCTACAACGGCTCTCGACGTAACTATTCAAGCCCAAATCATTGACTTGTTGAAATCATTGCAAAAAGAATATAACTTTACGACAATCTTTATCACCCATGATTTGGGTGTGGTGGCAAGTATTGCAGATAAGGTTGCCGTAATGTATGCTGGTGAAATTGTAGAATTTGGTAAAGTAGAAGAAATTTTCTATGACCCAAGACATCCTTATACATGGAGTCTTCTTTCAAGTTTGCCACAGTTGTCTACTTCTAAAGGTGATTTATATTCTATTCCAGGGACTCCTCCATCATTGTACTCACCGGTAAAAGGGGATGCCTTTGCTTTGCGCTCAGACTATGCCATGCAAATTGATTTTGAGGAACATCCACCAGTTTTCAAAGTTTCAGATACACATTGGGCTAAAACGTGGCTCTTGCATGAAGATGCACCAAAAGTCAATAAACCAGAAATTATTGATAATCTTCATGAAAAAATAAGTGCAAAAATGGGATTCACAACAATCAAGGACTAGGAGAAGGAAATGACAGAAAAATTAATAGAAGTTAAAGATCTAGAAATTTCCTTCGGTGAAGGAAGTAAAAAATTTGTAGCCGTAAAGAATGCAAATTTCTTCATCAATAAAGGGGAAACATTTTCCCTCGTTGGTGAGTCAGGTAGTGGGAAGACAACAATTGGTCGAGCAATCATTGGTTTGAATGACACTAGTGCAGGTGACATCTTATATGATGGTAAAAAGATCAATGGGAAGCAAACTCGCAAGGATGAAAATGAATTAATCCGAAAGATTCAAATGATCTTCCAAGACCCAGCAGCTAGCTTGAATGAGCGTGCAACAGTCGACTATATTATTTCAGAAGGGTTGTACAATTATCACCTCTTCGAAGATGAAGAAGATCGAGTGCGTAAAGTAAAAGAGATTATGCATGAAGTGGGTCTTCTAGCAGAACATTTAACTCGTTATCCCCATGAATTCTCTGGTGGACAACGTCAACGGATTGGGATCGCTCGTGCCTTGGTAATGGAGCCAGAATTTGTTATTGCAGATGAACCAATTTCTGCCCTAGACGTATCAGTTCGTGCACAAGTATTGAACCTCCTGAAGAAATTCCAGAAAGACCTGGGTTTGACCTATCTCTTTATCGCACATGATCTTTCAGTAGTTCGTTTTATCTCTGATCGTATTGCGGTTATTTACAAAGGAGTTATTGTAGAAGTAGCTGAAACGGAAGAATTATTTAACAATCCAATTCATCCTTACACACAATCTCTACTATCTGCAGTTCCAATTCCAGATCCAATTCTAGAACGCAAAAAAGTTCTGAAAGTTTATGATCCTGATCAGCATGATTATTCAACTGACAAACCAGAAATGGTTGAAATCAAGCCAGGGCATTACGTTTGGGCAAACAAAGCAGAACAGAAAAAGTATAAAGAACTTGTGTAATCATAAGAAAACGAGAAGAAGATACTTCTCGTTTTCTATTTTTTTAAAAAAAGAAAAACTTTTTTTAAAAAAATAGAAAAAAGTTATTGACAAGGAGAAGAGGTCGTGATATACTAA
>ERZ773246.259-NODE-259-length-23933-cov-21.4485_pt1 | contig 23933 bp, 18 predicted proteins | sample MGYA00580519_ERZ773246 | MGnify/ENA primary metagenome ERZ773246 (study PRJEB29015, sample SAMEA2738153) | human oral metagenome | biome: human oral; feature: human-associated habitat; material: saliva | place: China | collected 2246 ...
TGGGAATTGTGCACGTATGTGTATTAGAACGTGAAATATGAAGAACTGTTACGGATGACTCTGCGGAACCGAGCGGTGCATATCCCACTTTTACAGAACGGCAGGGCTTATTAGCTCCACGGGTTAACGTATTTGGTACTGGGCAGAGGCGGAACCTCCGGGGTGGGCGTGCGTAAGGGCTCCTCCTGTATTTTACGGATGCGCGCCTCATAATCCTCCGACCGGTGCGCGTGGATGCGGTAGGCATCAGCGCGCGTAATATCCACCGGAATCTGCTCAGCCTGAGCCGCCGACTTATGGGACTCGGGCGGGGTCTCTTGAGGGGAATCTGGCGTGTCTTCGGAACTCGGGGCGTCTGCATGGGCAGAATTATCGAGCGCCTGTTCGATAAGCGCCTCATCAACGGTAGTCTGCGTGCCAGGTGAGGGGGAATTATCCGCACGAGAATTATCGTTCTCCGCGTCGCGGGGGTTGTCAGAGGAAGAGTCCTCGGGCTCACCCTGGGAATCATCAAGGTCGTCGAACATGCTCCCGCTCCAACGTTTACGCGGCGCCTTTGGCTCAGCATCCGCGCGCTCACGTTCCACCTGCTCCTCGTCAACCACCTGCTCAAAATCTTCGGCGGCATTCCCCTGAGCGATACCCGCGCCTTCGCTGATCACGCGGCGCCCCTCAAGCGCGCGCCCGAGCGTAATTTCGTCCGCATATTCCAGATCGCCGCCGACGGGCAGACCGGACGCCAGCCGTGAGAGGCGAATGCCCAGCGGAACCAGCATTCGCGAAAGATAGGTCGCGGTCGCTTCGCCCTCAAGGTTAGGATCCATCGCCAGAATAATCTCTTGAATACGCTCATCTGCCAGGCGCGAAACCAGCTCACGAATGCGCAGCTGCTCGGGACCAAGCCCCGCTAGCGGGTTAATAGCCCCGCCCAGCACATGGTAACGCCCAGTGAAGGAACGGGTGCGCTCAATCGCCACCACATCCTTGGATTCCTCAACCACGCAAATCAGGCCCGGGTCACGCCGATCATCACGGCAGATAACGCACTGCTTCGTCTCCGAAACGTTGCCGCATATTTCGCAAAAGCTCACACTCGATTTGACCTTCGAAATCGCGTTGGTCAGGCGTGCCATATCTGAGGCGTCAGAGTTGAGAATATAGAAGGCGATGCGCTGCGCCGACTTGGGACCCACCCCCGGCAGGCGACCAAGTTCATCGATGAGATTTTGGACTGCGCCCTCGTACATGCTTCTCCTCGTCTGTGTGTGCTGTGAGCGCGTTGTGCCGCGCTAAATCTGATGGAGCGGACGTTCGTCGATCACCTTGCCGCCAATAATCTTTTCGATGGCGCGCAAACCGATATGAACGCTATTCTCAATTCTCTCGTCGTCATCAGAAACGACGTCTTCTTCGTCGCTCTGCTCCTGCTGCGCGCGTTGTCCGCGTGCCGGGGCAGTCTCCTGCTCGGATTCGGCGGGCGGCTCTTCGGGTTTTGTGTCCGCTGAATCCGGCCGCTGAGCCAGGGGTGGTAAAGGTGAGACCGGGGCGGATGCGGCAGCCTCCCGAGCCGGCTTATTCCCCGCAGCCAGCGGTGCAGATGCGCTCGGCGCCGGAATATTGCTGAACTCGGCATTCTCGGCGGTATCTACAGACTCAAGGGAAACTGAGGGGGAAGAGCCCTCACCCTGCGTCTGACCCGGATCCGGCGCGGAATCGTCCACCGGTTCATTGCGGCTACCGGCATCCTGAGGATCTTTATTACCGTTATCCCCGCCCTGTTCGTGCGGACTCGGAGAATCCTGCTGCGGAATCCCGCTGCCCGAGGCCGCGAAGGAATCGCGCTCGCCAAAACCGCCCTCGGGAACCCTCGTATTCCCGCTATCTTCGGGTATTTCAGGGGGTACAGGCTCGGTTTCGGGAGGCAAGTTCGCTTGCGCCTCCGATGATGTGCTGGGGCGAGACGGGGAATCTTGAGGCGCTGTATCTTGCGGGGAAGAACCGGGCTGTGATGCTGCGGCGGGCTGGCCCTCAGCCGCATCATCCGGATAGGAATCCTCGGAATCTTGCGGGATAGGCGCGACCTCCCAGGCCGTAATGGGCGCATCCACGTTGGTTGTACCCTGTGATGCCGCCTCTTGCTCGGACGGGACGGGCTGCCCGTGACGGTTCCACGCATCCACGCCGCCACGCGGGCCGTCAGCAATAGGCGCGGGAGCAGAAGACTCCTGGTCTGCGGCGGGTGCCTGGGCAGGTCGCGCATCTGGCTGGGCTTGGGGACGCGCAACCTCGGCACGCACACGCACCTGCTCACGCAGAAAATCGCTCACGCGCGCGCTCAACTCCGGCACAAAAGAAGCGACCGCCTTGAGCGTAGGCATATCTGCCCGCACATACAGTTCGCCGCTAATCAGACGCACGGGCTCAACCTGTAATAGTTTTTCGGATGCGCCCGGCGCACTCACCCGAGCAATCACGGCACGCCAGTTGGCACGCACCGAGGCAAGCGGGTCTTCTGCATCCGCGACGGTAACGCGCTTGACGGGAGGTTCCTGCGCGGCCGATGGTTCTGAGGACGCCGGTCGGGATGGTGCGGGCTCCGAAGGCGCAGCTTCGGAAGATCCTGTACTCCCTGCGGCAGGGGCCAATGGCGCGGAGTTCTGAGGCGCGGAACCCTGAGACTGTTGATTCTGGGGCGTCCCTTTTTGCTCGCCTTCAGTTTCAGACTTAGGCACCTGTTGATTCGTGTTCTGCCCTAAAACGGGGCCGCGATGTTGCGCCGATGCGTTCATAGCCTCGGCACCAGCCGCCTTCTTTGATGCTCCGACGCTTGCAGCTAATGGGGGAGCGGCATGCTGCGCGGGAGCTTGACGTTCGGTGGAACCGCTAGCGCTGGGCGATACGTTATTCTGCGCGGCGGAAGGCGTACTCTGACTCACTGCGGGATTTCCCGAGCGTCCCCCGCGTTGAGGTGCACCCGCACCACCGGCGGCAAGACGACGTTCGAGCGCATCCAGCCGAGAGGCCAGGGCGGTGAGATCGCCGCCAGCACCGCCCGAATTGCCCGCAGGAACTAGCAGCCGCGCGCATAGCAGTTCAAGCTGCAGCTGCGGGTTGGTGGCACCGGTCATAGAATTAAGCACTTCATTAACGGTGCTCGCCGCGCCGGTCAGCTGGGCCGTGGTGAAGGCTTGCGCCTGCGTTTTGAGGCGTTCTATCTGGTCGGCGGGAACGCCCTGCAGAATTTGCGCGGCATTCTGCGGTACCGCCTGCACCACAATCAAATCACGCAGGCGTTCGAGCAGGTCTTCGACGAAACGGCGGGGGTCTTGCCCGGTCGCCACCACCCGCGAGACCGCCTCGAAGAGGGAAGGCGCATCCTTGGTTGAAAACGCATCAATCACGTTGTCGAGAAGCTGGGCGTGCGTATACCCAAGCAGGGCGACCGCGCGGTCGTAGCTAATGCCGGATTCGGTGTTGGCACCGGCGATAAGCTGGTCAAGAATGGAGAGCGAGTCGCGTACGGAGCCGCCGCCGGCACGGATGACGAGTTGAAGCACACCGGATTCGACGGGTACGTTCTCTTCGCCGCAGAGCTTTTCGAGGTAGGGCAGAAGAACTTCGGGCGGTACCAGCCGGAACGGGTAGTGGTGGGTACGCGAGCGGATGGTTCCGAGAACCTTATTTGGCTCCGTGGTGGCGAAGATGAATTTGATGTGCTCGGGCGGTTCTTCCACGATTTTGAGCAGGGCGTTGAACCCTTCGCGGGTGACCATATGCGCTTCGTCAATGATGAAGATTTTGTAGCGGTCGCGCACGGGTGCGAGGGTTGCACGTTCACGCAGGTCGCGGGCGTGGTCTACGCCGCCGTGGGATGCCGCATCCATTTCGATGACGTCGAGGGAGCCGCCGCCGTCGCGGGAGAGTTCGCGGCAGGAGTCGCATACGCCGCAGGGGGTGGGGGTTGGTCCTTGGGCACAGTTGAGGCAGCGTGCCAGGATTCGTGCGGAGGTGGTTTTGCCGCATCCGCGCGGGCCTGAGAAGAGGTAGGCGTGATTGACGCGGTTATTGGTGAGTGCGGTAATGAGCGGTTCGGTGACGTGTTCTTGCCCGATGACTTCGGCGAAGGTCTCGGGGCGGTAACGGCGGTAGAGTGCTGTGCTCACGGGTGACCTTCTGGTTGACGATGCGGGGTTCTACACTATTTTAGTTCACGGATGCACGCTTGGGGCTTGGTTTCGTCATCGGCGTGGGATGGTTTATGCCTAAATTCTCGCCTGTGAGAAATGGCAGGCAGGCTATCTCAGATGAGTCTCTTGAAGGCATAAAGCGGGAGGGTTTTCTTCATTCGGGAGCAAATAAAGTGCTCCCGAATGAAGAAAACGCTCCCGAAGTCTAGAAGAACCTAGAATCCACCTTCGACGCTGAAACGGAAAACATCATTTTGCCAAAAAACACTAAAATCCCAGAGACACTTGCCCCTCTCGCCCCAAGGGAAACGAGATGATGGGCTTTTATGTATACATTCCTCACGAACGCCTAAGGGTGTCATGGCTGCGAGGAACGAGTCGGCCGTGACGGGTTCCCTTGTTAAAGTGAGGAGGAATGTATACATAAAAGCTGTGTAACAGCATGCGAAGTTTAACGTAAAAACCTCTTACGCAACCGCTGAAGCCTCAGATTCCGAGCGCGCGAGGAAATAAATCTGAGGTTGAAGCCGCGAAGCGTGAGCGGAGCGGGCGCGTGAGCGCACTATGACGGTGTGTTTCTGTTGCGAATGTTTTTGGATATAAAAAACCTCTTACGCACCCGTCATAGCTCGAATACCCTTGCTACCTTCCGGTCCTGGGGGAGTTTTCCAAGATAACGCCACGTAAGAGGCACGTACCAGTCTACCTGATTTTGTGGTGGTTGTGAACTTGGTGCCGGGGCCTTGGGGTGCCTAGTGGCATTGGGCACTTTCGTTGGGGCAGAATTGCCTTAGTGTTGGGTTCCCTGTATAGTTTTATCCGTTCGCCCTTTTGGGTGTTTTGTTGGAGGATTCGCCTAGCGGCCTATGGCGCACGCCTGGAACGCGTGTTGGGTTCACGCCCTCGGGGGTTCAAATCCCCCATCCTCCGCTCTTTCCCCGGCTTCGAGTTTTCGAGGCCGGGGATTTTTGTTTTTTGGTGTGCTGACTGGGTTTTATTGTGGCGTTGTGCCGTGTGCTGTGGGCGTGGCTTTTCGGCCTGGGGGAGCGGCATTTTAGAATGTAGATATGATTTTCAAGAAGGTTGGTTCTTCGCGCCCGTATCCTGAGCATCATTTGTCGCATGCTGATTGGGGTAATGTGCCTCCGCAGCAGGTGCGTCTTGATGCGCTGATTACGACGCAGAAGACGCTTGACCTTGAGACGCTGCTTGCGGAGGATTCCACGTTTTATGGGGATTTGTTTCCGCATGTGGTGAAGTGGCGTGATGATTTGTACCTGGAGGATGGGGTGCATCGGGCGTTGCGCAATGCTTTGCATCGGCGTGCGGTGATGTATGCGCGGGTGCTTGATTTGGATCAGGTTCCGGGTTTTTAGCCGGATGCGCACTCGCTCCTCGTAGCCAGCTTGTGGAGATGAAGAAAGCCCCTGACGTAGCGGTCGGGGGCTTTCGCGTTTAATACTGGTTCGTTTTCTGCCGAACGGGGGGCGTCTTTAGGATGCGACGGTCAGGTCGGTCGTTTTCTCGCTTTTGTTTGCTTTAGTTTCTTCGATTTTGAGGGGGTTTCCGTCCGCATCAAACCGGGCGCCCAGCCCCATCTGGATGAACCTGATGGTGCTTTGAATCTGGCGTTCGCGGGTTTGTGCGTCGGGGGCGTCTTCGGCGCGTCCGGCGCTTGAGGAGAGTGAACCGTGTACGAGCATCGCGAGTTCGCGAATGTCGTTTTCGGGAATGTATTTTTCGGTGATGGCGTCGGAGAGGATGTTTGCCAAAACCATTTGCAGTTCGCTCACGTGTTTGCCGAGGCGCGCGTATGATTCGGGTGAGAGCATGGAGCGCATGGCGGGTCCGGGGGGAAGGTGCCTGCGGGCGAGGTCTTCGATCTGCAAGCGAATATAGACGGCGAGCTGATCGATGGGGTTGGTGACTCCGGCGATCCCTTCATCAAGTTCGTGCAGGAACCGTTCGGTTTCGTCAAGGGCGTAGGCAACCAGGAGTTCGCCCATGTCAGCGAAGTAATTGTAGACTGCTGTGCGACCAATACCGGCGTTTTTGGCGACGTCGGTCATGGTGAGTCCGGGGAGTCCTCGGGAGTAGAGGAGCTGACCGAAAGATTCGAGGATGGCACGTTTGGTGTTTTCGCGCTGAGCGGCGTTCGTTGCGGCAGAAATACGAGGCATAGTGACACTTTACCGCAGAACGTCAATAAATTGCGACTGTGGCACAAAAAATTACCGAAAAACTTGAGATATTTCTTAACGAGCGCATCACGCCCTGACTAGGAGTAAAAATGCTGTGCCCGAAAATTTAGAAGCCCCGGCTCAGAGGTAGCCCAGTCGTGTGGCAGCGCGCAAATCGTCCCGAATCAAAGAGGTCAGCGGATACCCCCGATGCCCCTGCTTTGGCAGAATACGCAGCATAGTGCGTGCCTGCCGTCCCCGGTAAAATTCTTCACCCTCATGAGCTGCACGCTGCGCTGACCAGATCTGGCCCGCAGAAGCCGGTGCTTTGCCGTCACGGTCTCCCACATGCCAGCTGAGCAGCATCCCGTTTAGGGAGCGGCTGGGCCCACGGAAACGCTGCGGAATACCGTCGGAACCGCCTCCGCCGATCATGGATGCGCCCCCGCCCAGCAGCCAGTCGTTGGAATGCGACAGCAGTTCGTAGGTAATAAATTCCGCCCCGCCCGAATACCCGGCAAGCCAAATGCGCGTGCGATCGTATCCGTAGCGTTCGGCGAGGTCGGCGGCAAGAGCACGAAAAACACGGCCATTCCTGCGGGCGCGCACCCACCAGGTGGTTGTGGGGTCATTGAAAACGGGTGCTTCAAGGGTTCCTGGTGCCAGCACGGGCACGCACAGCATACGGTGTTCGCGGGCAATATCGGCGAGGTCGCGGCGCAAACTGGAGGTGCGGCTGAGCAGCCTGCTGTTGGAACGAAGCAGGTAATCGCCGTCGAAGAAGAAAAGAATTCCGGGCGGCTCGGCCTGGGCAGCCTCAAGATGGTGCACGTTATCGACCCGATAGTGCAGGGTTCGTCCGTAGGCACGATAGGGGAGGTACCCGATGAGTTCGCTGGAGGAAACGAGCAGGGGTTCCAGAACCGAACCGGCGCGGCGGGCACCGCGCATCGCCGCCGAAATGCTTCGGGGCAAACGCGGGATGTGCGCGGTTGTGCGGCGCACGGATGAGCGAGCAGGTTCTTGGTGACCCATATTTATAGTTTAAGAGGAGGCAGCCTGCACCGTAAAAAGGCTCGTGATCCGAATAAATCGGCGAAACTACGCTTTATTCGCATCACAAGCCTTCTTAGGTTCTCGCCCAAACGGAGTTACTGGGTAAGATAGTGAGTGCTCGGGTGGCAGACGAGCATAATCTCAAAACAACATTCACATCAAACCTTTCAGGGAGAACTATGTCTACACCCGCTAAGGCATCGCAGGATATTACTACCCCGCCGTGGGCAAAGCGCCGCAGCTATTTTGACCTGCTGCTGGGCGCATCCTGCGTGATTCTGATTATTTCGAATATTGCGGCTACGAAAGGTATCGAATTCGGGCCGCTCCCATTTGAGCTCCCGCCGTTCACGAACGGCAACTTTATCCCCAGTGACGGCGGTTTCTTCCTGTACCCGCTGGCCTATGTACTCGGCGATGTGCTCTCTGAGGTGTACGGGTTTAAGCGCGCTCGCCGGGCTATTATCGCCTCGTTTGTGGCGGCGGCGTTCGCTGCCGGATGCTTCCTGCTGACTGTTGCCCTGCCGCCCGCCAGCTACTATGAGAATCAAGAGGCGTTCGCCATTATTCTCGGTCCCGTATGGCAGATTTTTGCCGGGTCGCTGCTGGGGTATTTGACAGGTCAGCTTCTGAACGCATGGGTGATGGTTGCCATGAAGAAGGCCACCTCCGGGCGGTTTATGTGGGCGCGTATGATCGCTTCAACCCTCGTGGGCGAGCTGGCGGATACCATTATTTTCTGTGCGATTGCTTCGCCTATTCTGGGGATTACTAGCTTGGATCAATTCATCAGCTACACCTTGGTCGGGTATGTGTATAAGTGCCTGGTTGAGATTGTGCTCATGCCTATCAGTTACCCGGTGATTGGCTGGTTCAAACGGCACGAGATCGAGTACGACGGTTAGGTTAATACCCCACATCGCCGTGAAAAATTGATGATGTGGCGAGAAGCAGATGGGTTGTCTGCTTCTCGCCATTAATATTTGTGGCGCTGTATCCTTGTGCGGTGGGTGGCGCGTCTTATGCACAAATTTGCATTACATCGTGGAACACCCAAAAATAACCAAACTCTGAGAATCATAGGGAAAATCTGTTTCGCCACGCACAAACCCATGCAAAAAGTTGCATAGATGATGCTCGACGCGGGATAGTTATTCGATACGCCTTTGCCACATTTGCTGCAGACCGGGTACCGAGCCGCGCTCGGTTTCGACGCGACATACGAGGGCAGGCGCCCAACCGATGAACGAAAAAATGGAAAGCACCACCTGATGAGTAAAGCACAGGACGCCTCAGCACCTAAGACGGCACCGGCAGAAAACGGCGAACTGAAACGTTCCCTCTCGCACGGTCAAATGACTATGATCGCGATGGGTCTCGCCCTGGGAACCGGCCTCTTTCTGGGCTCTGGTTCCGCCATCAAAATTGCGGGACCCGGTGCTATCATCGCCTACGCTGTTGGCTCCATGATCGCCGCTATTATCGCGGCATGCGCGGGCGAAATGGCGGTTCGCCACCCCGTTCCCGGCGGGTTCGGCACCATCGCAACCAGATACCTCAGCCCCTACGCCGGGTATATTGGCCGTTGGGCGTATTGGGCAACTACCGTGCCGCTGACCGGCGCCGAACTCGTGGCGGTTGGCAAATATTTCTCGTATTGGTTCCCCGCAATTCCGCTGTGGGTGACGGTGGCAGCCTCCGGCATCCTGATTCTCATCCTGAACCTGGTGAGCGTTAAATCCTTCGGCGCCCTCGAATTTTTCCTCTCTTCCATTAAAGTAATTGCGGTTATCGTCTTTATTGTGCTGGGGCTGCTTCTTGTGTTCGTTGGTCTGCCCGGGCACGCTGCGGTGGGCACCGCAAACCTCGTGAACGACGGTGGGCTGCTTCCCAACGGACTCAGCGCTGTCTGGGTTTCGATGGCAATTGTGATGTTCTCTTTCGGTGGCGTTGAGATGCTGTCCATCTCTGCCGCAGAGGCGCAGAACCCGGCCCGTTCGGTGCGTACCAGCGTCAAGGCCATGATCTGGCGGCTCTCCAGTTTCTACGTGCTCTCGATGTTGATTATTCTGTGCCTGATGCCCTGGCAGCAGGCGGCGCAGACCGGCAAAGACCTCAGCCAATCGCCCTTCGTGATGGTGTTCTCTGAACTGGGCATTCCTTATGCGGCAGATATTACCAACTTCGTGATTCTGATCGCCGCGCTTTCGGGCGCGAACGCCTCGCTGTATGCGGCAACCCGCCTGCTCCACGCGCTTGCGGGCGATAAAATGGCACCCACGTTTGCGGGCACCACGAACCATAACGGCGTGCCCGTCACCGCGCTTATGCTCTCTTTCCTGGGTGTGGTGATCGCATCTGTCATGGCGGTGGCAGAAATCAGTAATATTTTCGAGCTGCTGATGGCCCTGGTCACCCTGTGCATTTTGGTTGTGTGGATTATGATTTTGCTGACCTATCAGGCGTACAAGAAGCACCAGGGGAACTCCTCAGGATTCACTGTCTGGGGTGGGCGCATTACGGCGGGTGTGGGGCTTGCCGGGGTGCTTGCCACACTGGTCGCTCTTTTCATGCTTCCCGATTCGAGCGCCGTAGTATCCGTGCAGGTGGGCGTGGTGTTCTTCGCCATTATCTCTGTTTTCTACGTGGTGTTGGCGAAAAAACGCGGCGGTTTCCCGCGTGCCGATCTTGACGCGCTTGCCGAACAACAGAAGGAAGACGCATAGCCTGTTGCTATACCACGAGCAGATAGTATTTTGACGAGAAGACAGCGCTATCTTCTCGTCAAAATACTATCTGCTCGCGGTTAATACGGGCGATGTACTACCCTAGAAACACACTCATTCTTTGACATTTTCACAACATCACAGTCCAGGCACTCAGAACCCGAAGAAGGCTTAAACATGACCGACGGCCACACCCCTCAACCTGCTAAGAGGCATAGAAGCGGCGCTGCGCATCCAGCTGGCGGAGCACCACGCAATAAATCCGCCCGCGCCGAACTCAAGCGTTCCCTCTCGCACGGACAGATGACCATGATCGTTATGGGCTCGGCGCTTGGCACCGGCCTATTCCTGGGGTCCGGGCGGGCAATCGCTATGGCCGGACCAGCCGTTATTCTTGCGTATGCTATCGGCTCGGCGCTCGCCTCCGTCATAGGCGCGGCCACTGGCGAGATGGCGGTGCGTTATCCGGTGCGAGGCGGTTTCGGCGCTATCGCCACCAGGTACCTTGGTCCCTATGCCGGGTTTCTCACACGCTTAGCCTATTGGACCGCAACCGTGGTCATCACCGGCGTGGAACTGGTCTCTGTGGCTACCTACCTGAATTACTGGTGGCCGCAGCTGCCTCTGTGGGCGGGCATCGCGGTATTCGGTGTCGCAATTATTATCCTGAATATCACGAGCGTGAAATCCTTTGGCGCGCTCGAATTTTTCCTCTCGTCCATCAAAGTTATTTCGGTGATCGCCTTTATTCTGGTGGGTCTGTGCCTGGTATTTTTCGGACTTCCCTCACATGCGGCGGTCGGCACCGCTAATCTTGTCAACGACGGCGGGTTCATGCCCCACGGGTTCGGCGCGGTTTGGCTTTCACTGGCGGTCGTGATGTTCTCCTTCGGCGGTATTGAGATGATCTCTATCTCCGCCGCAGAAGCCAAGGATCCCGCTCGGTCGGTGCGTTCCAGTGCGAAGGCTATGATGATTCGTTTGGCAACGTTCTATGTGCTGGCGCTGTTTATTGTGGTGTCGATTATTCCGTGGCGTTCGGCGGGCGAGCTGGGGGAGAAGGTTGAAACCTCCCCGTTTGTTCTGGTTTTCGATCAGTTGGGCATTACGGGCGCGGCGCATTTCGTGAACTTTGTGGTGCTTATTGCGGCGCTGTCTTCGGCAAACGCTAACCTGTATGCCGGTGCCCGCCTGATGCACTCGCTGGCGACCGACCGTATGGCGCCTCGCGCATTGGCAGCGGTGAATGCCTCTGGGGTGCCTTCGCGTGCCGTATGGGTTTCCACCAGCGGTGTTGTTATCGCTATTCTACTGGCGCTATTTAGCCCGCAAGAAGCATTCCTCTCCATGATCTTCCTGATTATGGTGTGTGCGCTCACCGTGTGGGTGCTGATTTTGCTTGCGTACATTGTGTACCGGCGGGTTGAGGGCAAAAGCTCGGCATTCCGCCTGTGGGGCGGGCGCATGACGGCGGGCGTGGGCATCATGGTGCTTTTCGCCGTGTGGGTTGCCCTGTTTATGGTGCGTGGTTCGCTCATTCCCGCGATTGTGGGCGTGGGGTACTTCCTGGTTCTGACGATTGTGTACTTTGCGCGTGTGAAACATACGCTCACGGTTGATGAGGATGCGTTTGCCGAAGCACAGCAGGCTTCCGCTGAGCACGCCACAGCCTTAGAGGAGGAAGAGGAGGCGTTGAAGACAGCCTCCGAATTCGGTCGCTAGAGCGCTTTGCTGATGCGGCGCATGCTGGGTTTCGTTGCTGAAGCGCGAGGTGATGGGTGCTCTGCCGCAGCCATCACCATAATAATTTGCAGGGGAAACCTCAAGTAATGATGATTTTATCTATCATGTAGTACTTGAAGGTTTTGTGGGTATTCCCGAAAGACCGCGAAATTCACAAAAAGTTTTTCTGTAACAAACCCGCAATAATGCATCATAGGCTTACAAGAGGGTCTATAGTTATTGGTGAACCGTATGATCTTGTATGCGTTCAAATGTCTGTGTGTTGGGTGTTCCCCGGAGGCGGTGATGCTTCCGGGGAACATCATTTTTAAGGCTATTTAAGATGTTTTGGTATCAGCAGATGACGATCTAGCGAGAATTTCTTATAGCGCGCTGCATAGGCCCAATAGTAGTGCAAGTTAGGGGAAGTACGACTGTAAAACTTTACCCATATACGTATTTATGCATAAAAATGCACAAGGTAGAGTTAAAGACATGAACGCACATCAATCCACTGCAAACCCAGCAACTTCGATGACCGGCGAATCCGGTCTGACCGTGCAGGTGCCGCCGCGCTGGGGTGATATGGATGCCTACGGACACGTCAATAACGTTGCAATACTGAGCCTTCTCGAAGAGGCACGCATTGCCGTCTTCGGACCGCCACCGTCTTCGGGGCAGAAACCGCAGAATTTGCCCGCGCCGCCCATTCCGCTTTTTGAAACCATGCCCGATGGAGTGCAGGCTCTTATCGCCGAACACGGGGTGCGTTATCTGGGCCAGCTTCCCTATACGGGTGAGCCATTAGGGGTAAACGTGCGTATCGAAAAGGTAAGTGCCGCCTCAGTGCGAGTGGGCTATAGTATCTATTCCCCGGTGGATCATGCCGAGTGCGTGCGTGCCTTCACTGTGTTGGCTTTTTGGGATGCACCTGCCGCCCGCCTCGCGCGCCTCACCCCCGAACAGCGGGAGCTTTTGGCGCAGTATATGCCGTAGCACTTTGACCGCGAGCAGATAGTATTTTGACGAAAAAATAACATAGCATTATCTGCTCGCGGTATGTGCGGTTGGGGGAGCGAAGTCCGGCAGCCCGGTCTCCCTATTGCATACAATGTGATGCAGAAAACATACCCGGCGGTTTATCCGCGAGGGTGCAAGGCAAATGCCACGTGAGGAGGTGCGTATCGTGCAGCAGATAGTGTTCGGCGGCGCAGAGGCATAGGCAACTATCCCTCTGAACCGAAACGAAAGCATGAAAAAACTAACTCAATACTTCAAAACTCCCCTTCTGCTCATCACCCTGATCGATGGATTCGCGGACGCATCCTTCGGGCTGATCCTCATCGTTTATATCTCGCGCATTGCCGAGCCTTGGTGGCTCACCGTCATGGCCGTCGGCGGGTTCTTCACTGGCATACTCTTCGGTCCTTTTACGGGCTGGGTTGCCGATCGTTTTTCGGGGCGGGCCTGCTGGTCTGGCTCCCTGGCCGTATCCTCGCTCTGCGTGGCAGTCATCGCGTTTTTCCCGCATCCGGTCATCATCATTGCCATGAGCGTGCTCAATGGAGCCGCCGGAAATCTCACCAACGCCGCCAAATTCAAACTACTGCCGAAGGCGCCGGGTATGACCCCGTCGAGCGCATCCGCCTCTATTGTGGGAATCGGTTCGTTCTGCTCGATCGTAGCCCCGCCTGTGGGTGCCTTCTTCGCTACCTGGAACATGACCGCCACTATAGTAGGCTCTTCGGTGCTCCTGCTGGTCGCGGCAGTCATCGCCTGGTTTAACGTGCCAGCACGGCGCGATCAAGAACTTTCCGATGCGATTAAACGCGATAGTTTTAAAGATATTTTCCTAGGATTCTCGGCTATTTCCAGCGCTCGCGCCCTCGTGATTTTCTTACCTGTGATGGCGGTCGTAGTTGCTTCCACCACGATGGAAGGCATCGCCGGGGTGTTCTACCTGCAATCCATCACGAACACCGCATTCGAATATTCGCTCGTATTGGCGATGTGGGCTGTCGGCGCGCTCATCGCCAGTATTTTCTATGGGCGCGGATGGTACAAACCACAGCTGGTGAACGCGATTTTGTGGGGTGGATTCTTTATCGGCGCCGTGATTCTGCTGGAAGGGCTGGCAGCGAATCCTTGGATTGTGGGAGCTGGGTTCCTGGTAGGTGGGTTCTTCAACTCGATCCACAATATGGGTATTCGTGACATGGTGTATATGCAGGTTCCCGAGCATCGTCAGGGGCAGTGCTGGGCTCTTATTGGCTCGCTGTTCAGTTCGATGGTGCTTGTGGGTGACCTACTCGGTACGCCGGGAATACTGGGGGATGCGCGCACTATTGTCATGATCGGCGGCGCGACGGCAACCGGTGCGGCGGTGGTGAACCTGCTGCTGTATGCGCTGGCGCGTAACCGCACGGGGCACATCCATCGCGCTTAGATGCGGCTAGAAGAGGAGTCGGTAGGCAGAGAGCGTTTAGGGTGAGGGTAAGCATAAGGAGTAGTTAAGGTCACAGTGCAGAGTCTGAGGCAATCCGACCAGATATATGTGACCTATGATACTTTACATATGTCTAGTTTCTCACTGAATACACCCTAGAGAGGGGTTAAGCAATGTTATCTTTAGCTGTTAATCGTCGTACCGCGCTCCTGTTCCTTGGTTCTGGTGCTGGGGCTGTCTTGATGAGTGCATGTGGTGGGAATGCGTCAAATACCGAAAGCTCTGCTTCGCCTCTCGCAAGCTCTTCATCCGCGAGTTCCACGTCTTCTTCGTCGTCATCAGAAAATTCATCAAGCGCTTCGCCCAGTGCCAGTCCAAGCAGGCGGAATAGCTTCCAGCGAGGATTCGATGTGGAGCTTAATAATGCGGATATGGAGTATACGGGTGAGGGCTATATGTATTCCACGCGCGAAAAGCCGGGCTATGGGTGGTCGCATCCTAAAAGGCCTCAAGAAATGAGCGAGAACTCTGAACTTGGGCTGTACTATAGCTGGGCATATGCATCGGCTGGAATAAGTTATGCCATGAAAACGGGTGACGATACGTATATTAAGCAGTCTGGAATGACTGAGGGCGATCAGAAGCTTTTTAAAAGTATTGCTCTTTTGGAAGAAACGCGTGAGGGTAAGTATTGGGAGGAGTCAGGTAACTTCGTATATAGGTTAGAATCCGATCACCCCGAGAAAAAGTGTGAAGAATATTCTTGGCCTTATCAATTACAAATGTTTCATGGAGACTTCTACGTGCGTAACGGAGAAGTGCATGAAATTCCTGAGAATACTGATGGTTGGGGGCAGACTGTCTACTCCACTGGGACCCTTAAGGCGAGGTATCTTGATGGTGCCTGGCAGATGGAAGGGTTCTTTGAAGGTATCGCTACCGATGTTGTTGGAAGACCCTTTGATAAATAGCCTGTTATTTATTTGAGAAAAATGCTGTCTCACGCAGTAGCTTTTCTCTGGTTTGAGACCGCAGAAAAAGGTTCTTGGTGTGAACACAACACTAGATATTCCGCATTGTTCACACTAAGAACCTTTTTAGTATATATGAATAATATTTTATAGTTTTCTCAAAGTTTAAAAGGATAGCAGGGTATGTAAATTTTGAGAATAGTATATGGCTTAGTGCGAACGCTAGAATATCCAGAAAGCACTTAGAGAACCATGTGTACGGCTCGTGAAAGAAAATAAGGCTAATTATATTTCATATCACTATAAAAACTTTAATGATAGTGTTCCTCGTATGCACTCTGTATCAAAAGACGGAAAGCATTATATTCCTCAACACACTATGAAAAACTATCGTTATAAAAATTGAGGAGTACTTATGTCTACGAAAAAGATGCGTACTGTAGCCCTAACTGCGCTCGCAGTTCCTGCCCTGATTGGCTCGGTCATGGCAGCCCCCGCCCAGGCAGAGGTGCAATCGGGAACTAACCTGACCTATACTTCGCCCCAAAATGTGAGTTCGCAGTACCACGTTTACGCCGATAATATCGACTGGTCACAGCCCGTGGGCGTGGTGTTTTACTTCGATGGTGACTATAACCAGGACGACGTAGATAGCTCTTTCTTCTACAACCCTAAAGGTGACACCATGCAAGGTATGGCGAATGCAGCTCAGAAACACAACAAGGTCTTTGTCTCCGTAGATACGCCCGATGAATTCGACCCAAATAAAGCAAATGATTACGCCACTTGGTGGGAAAACGCTGATGGGAACGGCGACTACTTCCGCAGTTTTGCCCAGGAGTTTATCGCCGATTCAGATATAGATGAATCGCAAGTATGGCTTATGGGATACTCCGGCGGCGCCGAATTCATCACCTATGAGCTTGATGCCGATCAGCAGGGAACCTGGCGTTCCGGTGGCGGTTCCATCATGGTTGGCGGTGGCGGTGGAAAGAACGGGCGCATGGAGACTCAGGCACCGCAGAACATTAAATCGCAGCCCATGTTCTGGTGGGTGAACGAAAAAGATACTCGCGGTGCTACTACACCGGAATGGTGGGACGCTCTCAACACGGCTACAGCCGGTCACGACTGGTATACACGAGAAGGGTTTAACACCCAGCCGATGAAAATCGACAAGAAAGAGACGACCTTTAATAACGCTCATACAGATTATGACCTTCCGGGTATCCTCGATCAGCTGTTGTCATAGTCAGAGGAATAACTCTCCGAACCTCTCTGGATGATTGTTCGGGGTACGCCATTAAAAGGCTCTTGATACGAATGGAGCGGGATTTTCAACGCTTTATTCGCATCAAGAGCCTTTTTACGTGGAATAAATCATGATGCTGATGCAAGAAGGCATGAGGCCGAAGGATGGAACGGCAAGCGAGGCATAGCAGAGTCGCCGCGGGGAAGTGGTGCAACCTTCATGAAGATCTTGAGAATTCCTGCACGGTTGTACAATGAAACTATGTCCCCACTGTTGAGGAGATCTCTATGAAAACTCGTTCTTTCGTGACTCTTGGTGCCGCCTGCCTGCTGGCGCTGACCGCCTGCTCGGGCGGCGGCGATACGAACGCGCAGAACACTGCCAGCGCCTCCTCCCCGCATCAAAGCAGCTCTGCGAGCCGCAGCGCATCCAGCGCATCGGCAACCCCGAGTACAAACGCGAAACCTGTTATGCCTGAGCGCACTCCGGTAGTCAATGATGACTCCACCATGCAGCCTACTGCAAGCTCAAGCAGTGCACCGAACCCCTCGAATTCCGCCCAGGTGTGGACTTCCCCGGGAGCGGTCAAGACGGGTACGGTCACCACCGCATCGGCTGACCCGAACGCGGGTAATCCCACGAACGTGCGCCGTGCAGGGGAGAGTTGCGGATCCATTAGCCAGCAGGGTCACCTGAGGGGCAGCAACGCACAGTTACGTGTGGTTGATGGCGTGGTAGATTGCGATTACGCCATGTCGATCATGACCCAGTACATCAACAGCACCCCCACGCCCGATAACCAAACCCAGCACTGGGTTATGCGCATTCAGGATGCCACCTGCTACTGGCGTCCGTTCTTGGACTATACCCCCGATCGCGGTGCACCCGAATGCGTTGTGGAAGGGCACAATATCAAGATCACGGCGCGTCTGGACGACCCAGAGGCTGCCATGCGTGCCTATAACGAACTCGACCCGGAGAACCCGGAATATCAGTCCGAAGATTAACGCTTCGCCAATGTTCATAAAACACGGGTGGGGAGCGGACAGTTTCTTATAACAGAACTGTCCGCTCCCCACCCGTATTGTGCGTGGTCATTTGACGGCTAGTTACGGTGCTTTCCCTGCGGCAAAAGTCTCAAGGCTGCTTGAGCCTATGCCGCATCCTCTTTGAGCAGGGCATCTAGCCGCGCGAAGGTAGACCGCCAGCTGGCGCGTACCTCCTCGTGTACCGAAACCGGCATGGGGCCGATCTCCACGGTGATGCGCGTACCTTCGCCCACGCCATCGGGAGTAATAACCGTCTCGGGAAAAAAGCGGAACCGCTGATAGACAACCACGCCTCCGGGGTTCCCTAAATGGTCCGGAAGCTGTTCGGCATATTCGAGCTCCTTGAGCGGATCAATAGCGAGAAACCGACTCTGCAGGACGCATGATACCGAGGCATCAAGCTCGTTAATCATCGATAGCCGCTGCATGCCGCCGACATAAGGTTCCAGCACAATATCTTCGGCACGGGTACGCCACCCCGTCGGACCATACCAGCGATGCAGCAGATTCGGGTTCAGAAACGCCCCGAAAACCTGCTCGACGGGGGCGGCAATCTCATGGTCGAAGATGAGAAGTTCTTCGTCGGGAACCTTAGTGATGCTCATCGTACACTCCGTGACGGTCGTTGAATTAGGGCTTCTTACCAGAGTAATAGTTACCGAGGAATTCGTCACGGTACTCAAAGTAGGTGCCGTCTGCAATCGCGGCGCGCGCATCATCGACCATGCGCACGATAAACCGCTCATTGTGAATGGAAGCGAGGGTTGCCGCCAGCCGCTCATCCGCCTTGAACAGGTGCCGCAGATAGGCGCGCGTATAGTGTGCGCACGTATAGCAGTCGCACCCCTCATAGATAGGCGAGAAATCTGCCTTGAACCGGGCATTCGTCACGTTAAAACGCCCGGTGGGGGAATAGAGCGCCGCGTTACGCGCCACGCGGGTGGGCGAGACACAATCGAAGGTGTCCACACCGTTTTCCAGCCCCACAAAAATATCGTCCGGTTCCGAAATACCCAGCAGGTGGCGGGGCTTAGCCTCCGGGAGTTCTTCGGCGCACCAGCGCACAATGGTGCCCAGGTTCTCCTTTTCGAGGGCACCCCCGATACCGAACCCATCGAACGGCATATCGCCTAAATCGCGGCAAGCTTTGCGGCGTAAATCCTCATACTGTGCGCCCTGAATCACCCCAAAAAGTGCCTGGTAAGGTTTGCCCGTGCGCTCATCCGTGAGCCGTTCATGCTCGGCAATGCAGCGCAGCGCCCACAGACGGGTGCGTTCCAGCGCCTCTTCCTGGTATCCGCGGGAATTGTACAGAGTAGTCAGCTCGTCGAAGGCAAACATGATATCTGCCCCGATCTGATGCTGCACCTGCATTGAAACTTCGGGGGTGAAACGGTGAATAGACCCGTTGATATGGGACTTAAAATTCACGCCGTCATCATCAATATGCGCCAGGCGCTCCTTGCCGTGAGCCACATCGTCGTCACCAATCGGGCGCCCGTCGGCCCCCTTCGCATCGGCAACGGTTCCCATGTCAATCACCTTTTTGAACCCCGAACCCAGGCTCATCACCTGGAACCCGCCGGAGTCGGTGAAGGTTGGCCCGTCCCAGTTCATAAACCGCCCCAGCCCGCCGGCAGCATCCAGAATCTCGGGTCCGGGCTGCAGATACAGGTGGTAGGCGTTCGCCAAAAGCGCCTGCGCCCCGAGTTCCTTCATCGCTTCGGGAAGCACAGCCTTCACGGTCGCCTTCGTACCCACGGGCGTGAAGGCGGGAGTCTCAATATCGCCGTGCGGGGTGCGAATCACACCCGTGCGCCCCAAAAACTGCCCGCCGTTAGCCTCAACACGCTCGGCAGACGGAGATGCGGTCTCGGCAAGGCGGCTCGTGACGGTAAAACCGAAGTCGGGGTTGGGGAACTCGTTGTTCATCTGTGCCTTTGAAATATACGGGTACGACCAGGGAAAATGCGCTTACTCCGGGGAGGATGCGCACGGCTATTATACAGGCACAACACGTCAGAGCATCTGCAGACCCGCGCCGTCTACCTCGTGTTAGGGCTATGACGGGACGGGTCTGATAAGCGGCGCACCCCACCAAGACCTGGAAAAGACCTTAGTCTTCCGCGCTCAGGCGGGCGGCGGCCTCCAGAGTCATCCACGCCTGAAGCTGACCGGATAGTTCCACGGGCTTACCTGCGGCGAGCGCATCGCGCGCGGATACGGTGAACTTCGGCGAGAAAATGGCAACCGCCCGGTCACGAATTTCGTTCGGGTCAATACCCGGTTCATTCAGCGGCAGGGTGGGGTCGAATTCGCGGCGCCCCTCCCATACCGCGCGGGCGCTGCCGTACACGAGGGCGCTCGCTAGGGATCGTGCCTCCGGGCTGAGCATGGTGGACATTGCCGCTTGCGCTAGGTAGCGCACCAGAATACCGGTGAAGAGCGCACCATCGCCGTTGTCACCGGAATGGAGTACGAGGTGGTGTGAACCGTCCGAGAACTCGAAATCTTCGCTGAGGTTTTTGACGATTCCGACGATCAGGCGTTCGGCGCGCAGCAGGTATTCTTCGCGGCGGTCGTCTGAAATCTCCGAGGATTCCGCAAGCGCCAGAAGCACCGCTAAGGTTGTGCCCTGATTGTAAGTGTAGATATTGCGTTCTACGTCAAGGGGAACATCGCGGCGGCCGGTAATGTCATCAACCATCACATCCTGCGGGCGCAGGTTAGCGCCGTCGAAGTAGAGCATACGGTCGCCGTCCCAAAGAACGTCGTTGAGCCAGGACATAAGATTCTGCGCGGTTTTTATCTGTCCGATGCGCGCAAAAGCAAGGGCTGCGGGAGCGGTTGCCGGAGTATTGCAGAAGTCTCGTTTGCCTTTGGACCAGCTCATGCCGCCGCAGGAATGAAGGCCGGTGTTAAGCCTTTCAAAGAGTACCGATCCGGCATCCTGCGCCGTAACGTCCGAGGCGCCGGTTATTGTTTTACTGAGCCTATTGAGCCGCCCCACGGCAAGCGCCAACCATGCCATATCGTCATAGAAGTCGTTTGCAAATCCCAGGTTGCGGGTATGGATGCCGCGTACCACGCTCCTGGCGGTGGCGAGCATGTTCTGGGCTTGTTCGGTGTCGCCTTCACGGACGGCACGTTCGCCCGCATCTATAATGCAGTCGAGTAAGTGCGCCTGCCACCAGTAATGCCATTCGGCAAACCGTGCTCCTAGACCACGCGATTCGGGCATCTGCACTGCCCCGAGCAGGGTTCCGGGTACGCCAAAAACGCGGCGGGTGTATCGACTAAGGATAGAGTCGGCGGCACGCGAGGCGCGTTGCGTATGCTCGGTGCTGGGGACTGATTCAGAAGGGTGGTTGGAGGTCACGTTCTTTCTTCCTTGCTTATGAAAGCTACCTACGATACTGCCACGAGAGGCGAGGTGCTACCACATTATCGCATTATTGGTACTTGGGTTGTGCCACATTTCGCGGTGCGAGAGAAAGCGTGCGTGCGCTGTACAGGGTGAGCGGTTTGTTCGTGAAGGGATGCACACAGTCAAGACGATGCGCTAGAAGCTGCAGCGGCACAGACGCATCATTTGGTGCTGTTGGCAGAACCTGCGGGTAGAGAACGTCGCCGAAGATCGGGGTTCCGAGCAGGTTCAAGTGCGCCCGCAGCTGGTGCATTTTGCCGGTGTGCGGAGTGAGTTCGTAGAGGGCGACTTCTTCGCCGGGCGCAGGATAGGGCAGATACGGGTTTTGCGCGCCAGATTTGAGAGGAACACTTTGCGGTGCTTGATAGATTTCTCGGATGCGCACCAGAGTTTCCGCGTTCATGGTAAGTCCTGCGCGCTCGCATTCGCGGGCTGAGTACTGCCGCACCTGTAGAATATTGCGATCCTTATCGATGCGGCTGCGCACCTGCACACCCTCGCCCAGCATACTCTCACGCAGGTCTTCGCTCGGCGCCGGGGCGATAGCAAGGTAGGTTTTGGTGACCTGCCGGTTCTGAAACATCGTTTGGAAGGGGCCGCGCGCCTCTCGGGTTTTGGCGAAGAGTAAGATCCCTGCGGTGGGGCGGTCCAGCCGGTGAACGGGCGTGAGCAGAGGATTATTCTCGCGTACCCGCAGTTTGGTGAGCGCAGTCTGTGCGACATAGGCGCCGCGCGGGGTGACGGGCAGATAGTGCGGCTTATCTACGGCGAGCAGGTGCTCGTCTTCATAGAGAACCGGAAGGTCATCCGGCAGCGGCGGTTCTTCGGGAAGTGGTCGGTAGTACCAGATTCTTAGTCCGGGCAGATACGGGGATTGGTCGGTGAGGATCGTGCCTTCATCGGTGCGCACCTCGTGCCGAGCGAAACAGTCAAGAATTGTTGCGGGGTCTTCGGGCGAGAACCGGGTAATGAGGTACTGAGCCACCGTGTTGGGGTGCGCATCCGGCCCCTGGGTCGTCTCATGTAGTACTGGATGCGTGGGCAGAGTCAGCGATACGGGGTCTATGCCCGCGCGCTGGGGCAGGGGTGGTGTGAAGAGGTGGCGATTGACTCGTCGCGGCATAGGTTGATTGTAGCGTGCTTTGTGAGTTGGCCTGTTCGGAGGAACCTCTAGCTTCCTGCGTGAAAGTATAAGGACCGAGCCTTGAAGACAGTACATACTTCGGTCGTCATGGCACGCCCCTCTCATGTTTTGGGTGGTAGATGAACAGTGTGAAGTTAATGCGAAATATTCCTCGCAAAAGTGTCTAATAAATAAATAAAATCATAAAATTTGTTTCACTACCATGAAGCATGGAATGGCTTAATAACGCGGCAAAATCAGCGTATAAGCATTAAACTTCATATTAAGTTTTATAGGTAGCGGCTTAGGGTTAGCGCGGTACTATTAAAAAAAGAGGTTCGAGAAATCGAACGATTAGAGGGATATATGGAACACAACGCACGCAACGAAGCTAAGCACACCGAACCCGTACAAAAAGCCTCTGAAAAAGCAGCTAAAAAGACGCGGCAGAGCGGTCAGCGTCTAACTCCGGCGCAACGGGAAGAACAAATCCTGCAGGTCGCGGCGGCTCATTTTGCGCAGCACGGTGTTGTGGCAGCCTGCATGAGCAGCATCGCTCGTGAGGCCGGTATTACTCGGGCACTGCTGTACCATTACTTCCCCGGCAAAGAGTCTTTGGCGGCGGCGGTAACCCGGCGCGAAGCACGGGCTGTTCTTGAAGCGCTCAGCGAGCACCACCCTAACCCGGTGGAGGCTCTTCGTGTTGAGCTGCGCTCCTACTTCGCCCATGTTGCTGAAGGCGGCAGTGAAAGCGATGCTCCCAGTACTCCTGACGAATACTTGGAATGGATGCTCGAACGTACCGAAATGCCCGTTAACGACCGCACCCGCATGATTTTAGGCGGATGGCTGCATCTAGTCGATTACTTCGCCCGGCATGTGGTGCAGGGCAGCCCGCGCGGTAACACTCCGGCGGGTGCACGAGCCATGCGCGTCGATGAAGCTATCGACATATGCGTTGGCGTGGCAGACACCATGACCGGCGGGTACTAAGCTAGAGCTTCCCAACGAGACCCCACATCGGGAGTTACCGAAAATATTTCGGTTCTCCTTGATGCAGGGGCTTTCTGCACTTAAAGACCTCGGCATTTTAGAGGGAGCGGCGCATCCGCAGACCGCGCGGAGTTGTGTAAAAGCCCTGCGCAAGCAGCGCGCGCCGTAACGCCACCACCGGATGCTCGGGCAGCCGGCCAGAATCGGTCTTCGACGCTCCCCGGTGAGTCGGCGGTTCCGGGGTTGCCAGAATATCACAATCGTTGAGTTTTTCCACCACGATTTTCTCAGCAATACCCGCCTGCACGATGCGCGCCAGCAGCGGGGCCGCAGCCTCAAGTTTGAGAGGGTCAGCCGTGAAAGACAGCAGGGTTTTGCCGCCGCGTTCCAGATAGAGGACCGCTTCACCATCGAGCAGGATGAGGCAGGCACCCGCCTTACGCCCCGGACGATGCCGCACGGACCGAGCGGTCTCTGCGCTTTCGCGCGCAGCCTCCTCCGTACCGCCGGGTGCAGAAGAGGCCGGGAGCAAACTGGGGACAGAAGGCCATGTGAGCGCCGCGCCATAGGGATTCGCAGGGTCTGTAGCCGCCAACAGAACGCCCTCAAATACACCGAATACTTCCTCGGTTTTTATTCGTTTTGCCCCGGTATTCTGCGGGGTGTCGGTGCCAATATTAGCGTAGGAACGCACCGCATCCACCGTTGCCGGGGAGGCAAACTGAGCCGCACCCAGTCCCTCAATGAAGTATCCGCGCCGCACCAGGGCACGTTCCTCGGCAGCCGCATAGACGCGGTACA
>ERZ773246.260-NODE-260-length-23839-cov-120.718_pt1 | contig 23839 bp, 26 predicted proteins | sample MGYA00580519_ERZ773246 | MGnify/ENA primary metagenome ERZ773246 (study PRJEB29015, sample SAMEA2738153) | human oral metagenome | biome: human oral; feature: human-associated habitat; material: saliva | place: China | collected 2246 ...
TGTGCATCTCGAACTTCGCCGGCAACCCGCACGAGGGCTACCGCGTGGGCCTGCCCTTCGGCGGCGAGTGGGTCGAGATCCTGAACACGGACTCCGAGGAGTTCGGCGGCTCGGGCGTCGTCAACGTCGGTACGATCATCGCCGAGGACACCCCGTGGAACGGCCGCCCGGTCTCCGCGTCGCTGCGCGTGCCGCCGCTGGGCGCCGTGTGGCTGGTGCCCGCCTCGCAGGTGCGCTGACGCCGTAGGCTGATACAACGAGGCCGGAGCAGGGATTCCTGCTCCGGCCTCGTTCGTTTTCTGGTCGTTGCGGCATCGGCACGCTCCGGTATCAGCGGGCGCGACGTTTAGAAGCCGGCCCTCCCCCGGTCGATCTGCCCCTGCAGCTTGATGAGTTCGCGCCTCACTTCGGGGTCAGACTCGCGGTCGATTTTCTTCGTCAGTTCGTTGTGCGTGGAATGCCATCCGTACCACACGACGACCAAGACGAACACGACAGCGACGATGATCCATGCTGCCATGATGAGGGCCCCTTTCCGCAACTGTGCGTTGGCACGACGGTATCACATGAGGAGCATCGCCAGGCGCGTACGCGCCTTGGAGACCTCGGGGGTCGAGCCTGCGACCCGGAAGAGGTCAAGGAGACGCAGGCGCAGCGCGTCGCGCTCCTCAGCGTCCGTGGAGGCGGCGAGCAGGTCAAGCAGCACGTCAAAGGCTCCAGCGGCGTCGCCCGCAGCGAACAGCGTGTCCGCACGTGCGGCGGGATCGGTAGCGTCGGCCTGCGCGCTACGGGCCGCCAGTCGCACGCGGGACAGGTGAGACTTCGCGTCTTCGTCGCGCGGATTCAGCTCGATGACCTTCTCCCAGCCGGCGATGGCCTCGTCGAGGTTCCCGGCGGCCTCGGCGGCCAGGGGCGCCTCGTGCTCGGGCGGGGTCGGGGCGACGGTATCCTCGGCGGCCACGGCGATGCGCGCCGTGACGCCCATCTGCGCGGCGGCATCGAGCACCTGCGTGACGATGGGAAGCACCTGTTCCTTGGCAGCCGCGCCCTGGAAGAGCGGAACGGGACGCCCGCCAACGAGAGCGACGACCGTGGGCACACCCTGGATCTGGAACGCCTGAGCGATCGCGGGCGCCTTGTCGATGTCGACCTCGACCAGCTGGAACTTGCCCGCCTGCTCGCGCGCGATCTCCTCGAGCATGGCCAGTGCCGGCTTGGACTCGAGCGAACGCGGAGACCACATGATCATGATGACCGGCACGGCCTGGGAGGTGGACATGACGTCCTGGAAGTTCTCCTCGTCCGTGGTGGTGATCAGCGGGATGTGCAAGCCCTCCCCCGCTGCGGGAGCGGCGGACTCCTCGGGAGCGGGTGCGCTCGAACGTGCCGACAGGTCGACGGCTCCGTGCGAGTCTGCGGGCATAGGCGTCGCCTCGGATGCGGGACGAGGGTCAGGCGTAGTCATGGTGTCCTCTTCGTCAAAACAGTTGTTACTAAGAACGATGATATGCGTCGTCCCCACGACTCTAAGCCGCGGGGACGATGTGTGCGCTGTGGGTGAAAATCAGCCCGGGCTCGACGAAGGATCGAGCGTCACGGACACAATGGCGTACTCGCCACCAACGATCTGGGGAATTCCCCCCGCTGTCTTCGACGGAATGCGCATGAGGATCGTCGCCAGGTACTCCGCAGTAGCGGTGCCTTCGACCGTCGTGCCGTCAGCACTCATCGTCGCCGTCTTGCCGCCCAGGTTCATGGTCGCACCCGCGACCGTGCGCTGGTAGGTCAGCGTGAACTTGAAGTTGGCCGCAACCAGAGCCGAACCGTCCTGGAGAACCAGGCCGGAAATCGGGTAGTCCGTCGCCGTGGCCGCGGCGGTCACGCTACCGGCAGCGCTCACCGAGGAGTTCAGATCAGTGACGTTCGACAGGTAGGTCTTCGTGAAGTCGTCCGCGACAAACTGCGTGGTGTCCTGGGTGCCGGAGTTCAGCATCGTGATGTACTGAGCGAGCGCCGCTTCGGGGCTCACCGTGAAGCCCTCGGAGGTACCGGTCACGTAGGCGGAGCCGGTGCCCACGGGGGGCAGCGTCAGCTGGGTGCCGCCCAGGAGGCGCGCATAGTTCGTCAGCTGGTAGTCCGAACGCGCGGAATCCTGCACGTAGACCTGCACCACGGGCAGGGCCGTGGAGGAGGACTCGGAGATGTTGAAGATCGCACGAGGCCACGAGTCGGAGTTCGTGATGGCCAGCGAGGCCGGCGTGAAGTCCAGGGCCTGCGGTGTCTGGCCCGAGGCCGTGGCGTACGCGTACTGAGCAGTGCGGTATGCCAGGGCACCCTGCGAAACGCGGCCCGACAGGTCTGAGGCGTTCAGCGACGCATCCGCAGTGGTCATGGCCTTACCGGTCGCGTCGAGCACGGAGGAGATGCGCTCGAGGTCGAGGTTGGCGGCGCTCTGCGCCTCCTCACCCGACTGGGCGACGATCTCGTTCGAGCATGCGCTCACCCCCAGAGCGGAGGTCATGAGCAGGGCGGCCGCAGCGGCGGCGAGGGTGCGTCGTTTCATCACTTACCTTCCTGGCGGTCCTTCAGCCAGCCGGACATGATCGAGGTCCAGCCGCCCGTCGAGGACGCGTCATCATCGGGTGCCGACGTCGGCGCGGGAGCCTGCTCGGTGCCGCGCGGACGCGTCACCGGGATCAGGCCCGTGTTGAATTCCTGACCATCGACCACAACGACCTGCTCGCCGTTGTTGCGGGCCTCGCGCAGCGCGCGGCGCGACGGCAGCGTGCGACCACCGCGAATACCGGACAGGTCGATGACGCCGGTGTCGGTCGTGGCGCGCTCCGGCGGATCCTGGTCGATCGGACCATTATCGAGGCCGTGGCGACCGCGGCGCTCAAAGGTATCGGTCAGCGGGTCCGGGACGTACTCCTCGGAGGCGTCAACAGTAGGCTGTGCCTGCTCGGCGTTCTCGTCCGAGGCCTCGGCGGGCTCCACGGGGGCCTCATCGGCGGGCTCGGTCTCGGCACTGTCCTCAGCCACGGCCTCGTCAGCTTCTGCGACGGGAGCTTCGTCGTCCTCGGCCTCGTTCTTGCCGGACGCGAAAGCTGCGGCGCCCCACGTGGGAGCGTTGTCTGCGGGCTGGTCGTCGGTGTCAGCCTCAGGCTGCTCCGACTCTTCCACGGACGGCTCGTCGGCCTTTGCCGGCTCAGAGGCCGCGACGGCAGCCGGGGCAGCCTCGCGGGCGGCGGCAATGCGCTCGGCGACGGCGGCGGAGTTGATCGAGGAGGTCTCGAGCGAGTCAGCCTTACGGCGCTCTTCAATGCGGGCCTCGCGAATCTTGCGCAGACGCAGGAGCTGCCAGCGCGTGAGGAAGAGCGCGAGGGCAATCAGCGCGAAGACACAGGCGGCAAGGAACGCGATGATGGCGAGGGTGTTGGTCTGCTCGACCTTCCAGGTCAGCGTCAGGGTCAGGTCGTCGGGGCCAGCGGCCGACGCGGCGAGAGCGGAACGGCCCGACGGAACGTTCTCGAGGTCCAGGCTCACGGTGCCCTCACCGCTGGCCTGCTTGAACCACATGTCGGAGGAGGCGAGCTGCTGCACGAGGTCGGCCGACGACGGCTCGGCGAGGGGCTGCGCACCGGACTGCACGCCCGACTGAGCCCCCGACTGTGCGCCGGGCTGGGTCGGGGTGGGTGACGGGACGCGAGACGGGCCGATCGCATCGTGCGACTCGGCCTTCAGCTTCGTGCGGTCGGACTCGACGCCGATGACCTCGGTGTAGGCGGCATCGCCAATCCAGCCCTTGACGTCCTGCGTGGTGCCGATGCTCAGCGTCACGGGTGCACCCGACTTCGACGTCGCGGTGACCGTCACGTCGTCCTTCACGATCGACAGCACGTTGCCGCGCGTCATGATCAGATCGGTCGAAGACACGACCGACGAGACCTGATGCGTCGGCGGCCGCAGCACGGTCACACCGAGCAGCCCGACGAGCACGCATACGAGAGCCACAACGCCCATCGACGATGCCGCCACGTATCGCTTAAAGAGTTCCACGGTTGCTCCTCACGTCCAACACCCACACTGCGGGCATTCTTCAGGCTCCACTTTACGTGCTAACCCCGTTGACGGCCGAATTCGCACGCGGGGCAGTGATGCATCACATCCGCGCGTCACAGGGGACGCAGTCCTCGCCGCCAGCACTCCGAGTGCCAATGACGGCGTCCCTCTACTCCCTGGGGCAGGCCAAACGGCGCTTCTTCGGGCCACGCAACCACGTGCGCACTGCCCACGGGAATCGGGCGCAAGCAGGCCGGGCAGGTGTATTCCTTCGCCGAACCGGGCAGGCGGCGCACCTGATAATCGCCCCCGTCAGGGCCGCGTTCCGTACGCGGCACGGAGGCGAGGCGGTCCATCTGCAATGGACGCGCCTCGCCCCACGGTCGTTTCTTGCTTCGTTTGCCTCTCACGCAACCACAGTGCCACGTCGCCAGACGCGGCGCACGACGAGGTCAGAGTCGACCTCGACGATGTCGGCCTTCTTTCCGGCCGCCAGCGAGCCGATCGTATCGTCGCCGAGAATCGTGGCTCCCTGAGCTGAGGCCATGTACACGGCGTCAACGAGCGGGATCCCGCCCTTGGTGACGGCTACGCGCACGCAGTCCATGAGGTGCGCCGTGCCGCCCGCGATGGAGTTGCCGTGAGCCAGGCGAGCGACGCCGTCCTTCACGATGACGTCCTGGGGGCCGAGCGTGTATTCGCCATCGGCCATGCCGGCGGCCGCCATCGCATCGGTGATGAGAACGACGTGCTCGCGGCCGACCAGTTCGTACACGTCGCGAACGAGCGACGGATCGACGTGGACGGAGTCGCATATCAGCTCGGCGACAGCACCGCCGCGCGCGGCATCCGAGAGGAACTCGGCAATCGGGCCGGTGTCACGGTGGTGCAGCGGGCGCATGCCGTTGAACAGGTGGGTGATCGTCGCACGCGGGCCGCGCTTGGTCTCCACCTGGGCGAAACGCTCGCGCGAGTAGGCCAGGGCCTCGCGAGCCTTCACGGAGTTGGAGTCAGTGTGTCCCCAGGACGGCACCGCTCCCCCGTCGATGAGGGCCTCGGCGACCGAGCCGGGGCCGTAGGCATTCGGCTTCTCGGGGGCCAGCGTCATGGACAGTGCGTATCCCTGGCAGTCCTCGATGAGGGTGCGCGTCAGGTCAGCGTCGGGATCGACGATGTACGTCGGGTCCTGGGCGCCGCAGCGCTCGTGGGAGACGAAGGGGCCCTCGAAGTGGATACCGGCAAGCTCGTCGGCCTTCGCCAGCTCAGCCAGGGTCTTCGCACGCGCACGCAGCACCTCGGCGGAGGCGGTCACGCAGGATGCGACCAGGGAGGTCGTGCCGTGACGGCGATGCTCAAGGACAGCAACGAGAGCAGCCTCGGCGGTCTCGGCGTTGGGGAAGGACTCTCCGCCGCCGCCGTGGCAGTGCACATCGACGAGGCCGGGCAGGTAGGTCGCATCGCTGGCCTCGGGCGCCTCGCCCTCGTATTCGGAAACGGGACACACACGGGTAATAGTCGCGCCGTCGAACTCGATGATTCCGTCCTCAACGACGGTATCTTCCAGAACCAGACGGCCACGCAACACAGAAGTAGTCATGCACTAATTGTGGCACACATGACACTTCACTGCTGCGTCTCGGACAACCATTTCTCCCAGTCTCCGAACGCCCGTCGCGCCGATTCCTCATAGGTCCCGCAGCCGTCGGCAGTCACAACCTGGCTGCCGGGGGCGCGCACAGCAACCACGCGTCCACCTGCGACAGCAATCGGACGGAACATCCCGTTCTTCGCAGGGCAGATCAAAGCCTCGCCTGCCTCGTCCGTCAGACAGGAACGGTCCTTATAACCGACATGCAGCTCATCGAATGAGGGCAGCGCGAGCATCGCCTCGGCCTCGTCGCTGAAGGCTTCCACGAGGTCAGCAAGGTCAGCGCGAGCCAGGCCACCTTCAAACTCCGCGATGGGCAGGCCGATATTTTTCCCCGCAACGCGCGCCCCAGCCATCGCCCGACGCGCTTCGGTGAGAGTCAACCCGGTCCACCTAGCCAGGTCCGCCTCGTCGATGGGACCGTGCCCCCAGGCGTAACGCGCTGCCAGGACCGCGAGGGCTTCTTCGTGCCCAGCCTCCCCTTTCGCAACCCCGGGGGCAGCCGGAAGTGAACGCGCGTCAATGATCCGGTGTTCACCCGCGCGCACAGGACCAGCGGTGAGCACACCATCCAAATGGAGGCGCATGATGAGGTGGCGGCGCCGTAGCCCTTCCTGTGCGGAAGAAACCGTCACTGTATCGATCCCACTACTTCCCCACGCCGCGACAAGCTCGGCGCGGCTCACTCCCTGGGGTGAGGTCTCCAGTAGGTCACACGCAACCTGCGCCGCACGCTCGACGAGAGCATCAGTGAGGCCCAGAGAAGACGCCTGGCGTTCCCACGCCGCACGGCGGTGACGCAGCAGTCGGCGCAGCCAGTGGTGGTCACGGGCGCTCGTCACGTGAATGGTGCCGCGCATCGGCCAGGATCGAACCAGCTCACCGCGCGCGAAGGACTCCTCGACGCGAGCGCGCGACACACCCGTGCAGCGCACACCGATCGCCCACGGGATCGCGCTCGCCTGTTGGCCTTGCAGTGCCAGCAGATTCTCCACGGCGTCCAGCGGCGAGCGCGCCACGGTCGCAGGGACGAGTCCTTGGGCGATGATTCTCCCCAGGCTCACCCGACGGGATGTCTCCATCAGAAAAGTCGAGACTCGGGGTCATCAACCCCGCGCATCGCGTCGTAGTCGAGAACCACGCAGCGGATACCGCGATCCTCGGCGAGGGTACGAGCCTGCTTGGTGATCTCCTGGGCTGCGAAAATACCGGTCACGTCGCCCAGAAGCGCATCGCGCCCCAGCAGCGACAGGTAGCGCGTCAGCTGCTCAACGCCATCGATGCCGCCCCGGCGCTTCACCTCGATCGCCACGTGGTTGCCGTCGGCGTCGCGCACCATGAGGTCCACCGGGCCCACGGGCGTGGGGAACTCGCGGCGCACCAGCTCCCAACCCTCACCGAGGATCTGGGGCACCTGCTCCGCGAGAAGCTCCTGCAGGTGCGCCTCAACACCATCCTTGACGAGGCCGGGGTCGACACCCAGGTCCTCGGTGACATCCGCGATGATCTCGTGGATGCGAATGATCAGCTTGTCGTCAGTCTTGTCGGCCTGAACCGTCCAGACCTGCTCGACACCCTCCTCGTCCTCGCCGGGTTCCCCCATGGAGACCGTACAGGGTGCCGTCATCCAGTTGAGCGGCTTGTAGGAACCGCCCTCGGAATGGATGAGGACCGAGCCGTCACCTTTGAGCATGATGACGCGCTTGGCGGGGTCCAGGTGGGCGCTCAGACGACCGGAATAATCAACGGTGCAGGTAGCAATAACAATACGCACCCCGTGAGCTTACCAATCCTGCTCACACGAGGCGCGGAGGACCGGACTCCACCCAGGAGACCAATCCGTTATATGTCAAGCGTTCTACGGCCACCTCGTAACGATGGTCACCGTACGCCAGGCGCACTTCAACGACAGATCCGTCAGCCGAGTGCGCGATCGGAGCCGAAACCTCCATGCCCCGACGCGGGATCGAATACACCGGCTTGAAGGTCAGTCCCACCAGCCGATACCAGGACAGCTCCTCGACGCCGTACACGCCGATGCCGGCCGTCCATCCCGAATGAACGTCCGGGCGCGACCAACAGCGGAACGCGCCCAAACGCGAAACGATCCTGCGGGCGCGCACATTCATGTACGCCCACAGGATCGCCCCGCCGCACGCGAGGAGAACCGCACACCAGATCACAATCGTCATCAGGCTCATGAGGTCCTCCTCGCGTTGCGTCGAATTACTGTTCTGCCACTGTAGCGTGGTCGGCCACGACCGTGACGAAATCCGAGTCGACTGAGGCGAATCCCCCAGTGACCTGGAAGGACACGACCTCGTCCGCGCGCGACACCGTCACAGTTCCCTCGCTCAGCTGAGCGAGGAGCGGCTGACGGCCTGGCAGCACACCGAGGCTTCCGTCGACCGTCGGAAACTGGACGGACGCAGCCGCGCCGTGCCACAGGCGTCCCTCGTGGGAGACGACCTCGACCTGCAAGGACTTACCCGATGCCATCAGGCTTCCTTGGCCAGCTCGTGAGCGTTGCGCTCCAGGTCGTCGATACCACCGCAGTTGTAGAACGCCTGCTCCGGGACATCGTCGTAGTAGCCCTCGGCGATACGCTTGAACGCCTCGATGGTCTCCGACAGCGGCACGGTCGAGCCGGGCACGCCCGTGAACTTCTCGGCCATGTACATGTTCTGCGACAGGAACTGCTCGATGCGACGAGCACGCGCGACGGTGACCTTGTCGTCCTCGCTCAGCTCGTCGACGCCGAGGATGGCGATGATGTCCTGCAGTTCCTTGTTCTTCTGCAGGATGGCCTTGACGTGCGTGGCGACGTCGTAGTGCTCGCGGCCCACGAGGGCAGGGTCGAGGATACGCGAGGTCGAGGCCAGCGGGTCCACGGCGGGGTAAATACCCTTGGCCGCGATCTCACGGGAAAGCTCGGTCGTCGCATCCAGGTGAGCGAAGGTCGTCGCCGGAGCCGGGTCGGTGTAGTCGTCGGCGGGAACGTAGATCGCCTGCAGCGAGGTGATCGAGTGGCCGCCGGCCGACGTAATGCGCTCCTGGAGCAGACCCATCTCGTCAGCCAGGTTGGGCTGGTAGCCCACGGCCGAGGGCATGCGGCCCAGCAGCGTGGAGACCTCGGAGCCCGCCTGGGTAAAGCGGAAGATGTTGTCGATGAACAGGAGGACGTCCTGGTGCTGAACATCGCGGAAGTACTCCGCCATGGTTAGGCCCGTCAGGGCGATGCGCAGACGCGTGCCCGGCGGCTCGTCCATCTGGCCGAAGACGAGGGCGGTCTTGTCGAAGACGCCCGCCTCTTCCATTTCGCCAATGAGGTCGTTGCCCTCACGGGTACGCTCGCCAACGCCGGCGAACACCGAGACGCCGCCGTGGTCCTGGGCCACGCGCTGGATCATCTCCTGGATGAGGACGGTCTTGCCGACGCCCGCACCACCGAAGAGGCCGATCTTGCCACCCTGCACGTAGGGGGTCAGCAGGTCGATGACCTTGATGCCGGTTTCGAACATCTTAGTGCGCGCCTCGAGCTGGTCGAAGGCCGGGGGCTGGCGGTGGATCGGCCAGCGCTCGGTGACCTCGAGGGTCTCGCCCTCTTCGAGGTTCAGCACGTCGCCGGTCACGTTGAACACGTGGCCCTTGGTGACGTCGCCGACGGGGACGGTGATCGGGGCGCCGGTGTCGGTGACGGGGGCGCCACGCACGAGGCCGTCGGTCGGCTTCAGCGCGATGGTACGCACGAGGTTGTCACCGAGGTGCTGGGCGACCTCGAGGGTCATCGTGAATGTCGACTCGCCCTCACCCTGGCCCGCGAGGTTCACCTCGACGGTCAGCGCGTTGTACAGCGGCGGGATGCGGTCCGGGGGAAACTCGACATCGACGACAGGGCCGACGACGCGTGCGACGCGTCCCTCGGCGATTGCATGTGTATCAGTCATGGTGTTACTCCGTGTCTCGAAGGGCTTAGCTCGCGTTAAGAGCGTCGGCCCCGCCCACGATTTCGGTGATTTCCTGGGTAATTTCCGCCTGGCGGGCCGAGTTCGCCAGACGCGTGTACTTGGTGATGAGCTCGTTCGCGTTGTCCGTCGCGGTGTGCATGGCGCGCTGGCGCGATGCAAGCTCGGACGCTGCCGACTGAAGGAGCACGTTGTGGATACGCGCCTCCACGTACAGGGGAAGAAGCGTGTCCAGAACAGCTTCCGCAGAAGGAATGAACTCGTACTCCGGCTGGACCAAGGACGGATCGTCCGCGAAGCCGCGTTCGGTGGCACGCTCCTCGTCCGATTCGGGGGCGTCCACAACCGTCAGCGGCAGCATCTGGCGCACCTCGGGGACCTGGCTCATGACGGTCTTGAAGCGCGTGTACACGAGGTGCAGGGCGCCGACACCCGTATCGGGGTCCTTGTCCAAGAAACGTTCGAGCAGCACGTTCGCCATCTCACGCGCGGTCTCGGCAGACGGAGAATCCGACTCCCCTTCCCACTCGCGTTCGATGTCAACGCCGCGGAAGCGGAAGTACGCCGAGGCCCTGCGACCAAAGGTGTAGACAACGGGCTCGTAGCCGTCCTCACGCAGGTCCGCGATGAGCTTCTCCGATTCGCGCAGGATGGTCGCCGAGTATGCTCCGGCCATACCGCGATCCGATGCCACGACCAGGATGGCCACGCGATTGGTGTCTTCGCGTTCCTCGGTCAGCGGGTGGTCGAGGTCCGTGTGAACCGCGACCGCCGCGACCGCCTGGGTTAGGGCCTTTTCGTAAGGCCCCGCCTCGGTGGCAGCGCGCCGCGCCGCGCCAATGCGAGACGCAGCGATCATCTCCATGGCGCGGAAGACCTTCGCGAGCGTCGTCGTCGAGGCGATACGCTGCTTGTAGATCCTCTGCTGTCCACCCATCGCTTAGGCCTTCTCGCTCGTGCGACCGCGCGAGATTTCCTCGCGGGTGCGCTCAGCCACGACCTCGCCGTCCTCGAGTTCGGCGGCGCCACGTCCGGCGCTGATCCACTGGTGGTGGAACTCCTCAACGGCGTTCTTGAGCGCCTCCTCCGTCTCGGAGGTCAGGTCGCCGGTCGCCGCGATCGTGTCGAGCACGGTGGAGTTCGCGTGGAGGTGGTCGAGCAGGCCGCGCTCGAAGCGCAGGACGTCCTCGACCTCGATGTCATCGAGGTAGCCCTTGGTGCCCATCCAGATCGAAGCGACCTGGTCTTCCATCGCGTAAGGCGTGGACTGAGGCTGCTTGAGCAGCTCCATGAGGCGCTCACCGCGGGTCAGCTGACGACGAGTCGCCGCATCCAGGTCGGAAGCGAACATGGCGAAGGCAGCCATCGAGCGGTACTGCGCGAGCGTCAGCTTGAGCGTGCCGGCGACCTTCTTCATGGCCTTGGGCTGCGCCGCGCCACCAACACGGGACACGGAGATACCCACGTCGACGGCGGGACGCTGGTTCGAGTTGAACAGGTCGGACTGCAGGAAGATCTGGCCGTCGGTGATCGAAATGACGTTCGTCGGAATGTAGGCCGACACGTCGTTCGCCTTGGTCTCGATGATCGGCAGGCCGGTCATCGAACCGCCACCCAGGGCATCCGAGAGCTTCGCGCAACGCTCCAGCAGGCGGGAGTGCAAGTAGAAGACGTCACCGGGGTAGGCTTCGCGGCCCGGCGGGCGACGCAGCAGCAGCGACACGGCGCGGTAGGCCTCGGCCTGCTTGGACAGGTCATCAAAGACGATGAGGACGTGCTTACCCTGGTACATCCAGTGCTGGCCGATGGCGGAACCCGTGTAGGGGGCCATGTACTTGTAGCCGGCGGGGTCCGAGGCCGGGGAGGCCACGATGGTCGTGTACTCCATGGCACCAGCGTCCTCGAGCGTGGAGCGCACCGATGCGATGGTCGAGCCCTTCTGGCCGATCGCCACGTAGATGCAACGCACCTGCTTGTTCGGGTCGCCGCTCTTCCAGTTCTCACGCTGGTTGAGGATCGTGTCGAGCGCAATCGCAGTCTTACCGGTCTTACGGTCACCGATGATGAGCTGACGCTGGCCGCGGCCAACCGGGATCATCGAGTCGATGGCCTTCAGGCCGGTCGCGAGGGGCTCGTGGACGCTCTTACGCGCCATAACGCCGGGCGCCTGCAGCTCGAGCGCGCGGCGCCCGTCCAGGTCCGTGATCTCGCCGAGGCCGTCGATCGGGCGGCCAAGCGGGTCGACCGTGCGACCCAGGTAGCCGTCACCGACGGGAACCGAGAGAACCTCGCCCGTGCGGTGCACGACCTGGCCCTCTTCGATGCCGCCGAAGTCACCGAGGACGACGGCGCCGATCTCGCGCTGGTCGAGGTTCATGGCCAGGCCCAGCGTCCCGTCCTCGAAACGCAGCAGCTCGTTCGCCATGGTGCCGGGCAGGCCCTCGACGTGCGCGATACCATCGGCCGTTTCGATGACGTGACCCACCTCTTCGGTGGCCACGTCCGCCGGACGGTAGGACTCCATAAAGGAGTCCAGTGCTCCGCGGATTTCCTCCGGGGAGATGCTGAGGTCAGCCATGAGGATTCCTAACTAGGTAAAAGAAATTAATGTGTGTACGAGAAGTGCTAGCTGGCGATCGCGTCGCGCGCTGCACTGATGCGGCTGGCCAACGAGGCGTCGATCGCGGTCATGCCCGCGCGCAGGCGGAATCCGCCCACGACCTCGGGATCAATCGAGATCGCCAGGTCAACGTCCGTGCCGTAGCGCTTCGAGAGGATGGAACGAAGGCGCTCAACCTGAGTCTCACTCATCGGGGTCGCCGTGGCGACGGTGACGAAGAGACGGTCCTGCATAGTCGCTGCCCACTGGGCGTACCGACGCAGGTTGTGCAGCAGACGACCGTGGTTCGAGCGTCCGACCGCCCGACGCACGAGACGCATCGTCCAGGTGCTGACGTGCTTGCCGAAGAGCTTCGACGCAACATCGCCGCGCTCGTGTGCGTCGCCCTTGGATTTATCCGACAGGCGCACGCGGACCTCGCGGTGGTGTGCCAGGAAGTAGCGCACCTGGAACAGCTCCTCACGGACCTGCTCGAGAGCTCCCTGGGCACCGGCAGCATTGAGCACGCCGAGGATGCCGAGCACTTCGAGCGTGTCCGCCACATCCGCCGGATGACGCCAGTGGTCGGCGACGACCGCATTCACGACGGACAGCGTCGCAGCCGTCACGTGCGAAGCGAACGCGCTGGAGGCGAGCCCCTGCTTATCTGCGACCGACCGCGCCGGGTCGGTCGCTGCACGCGCGAGACGAGTGTTCTCCTTGAACAGGTCAGCCAGGCCGAAAAAATCCTCGGCAACCCGCATTGGGTCGGTGCCGGGTGTGGCCAGGGCCGCCGCCAGCTCCTTCGCAAAGGGGACGGACTCGATCGTGCGCATCTGTGTCATCGCTTCTCCTCGACCCGAGCGCTGTCGGCCTCGAGCTCGTCAAGGAAGCGATCGACCACGCGAGAAGTCAGCGCCGTGTCGGTGAGGTGCTCACCGATGATCTTCTCTGCCAGCTCGGAGGCGAGAAGACCCACCTCGGAGCGCAGGGAAATCTGCGCGGCCTGCTTCTCGGCGAGGATCTGACGCTCGGAGGCCTCGAGAATACGGTTGGCCTCGCTGGTTGCCTCGTGACGGGCGGCGGCCACGATGGCCTTCGCCTCCTCGTTGGCGCGCTCACGGATGGTGTGCGCTTCAGCGTGAGCCTCGCGGATAATCTCCTCGCGCTTGAGTGCAGCGGCAGCCTGATCGGCCTTCGCTTGCTCGGCGGCGCCGAGGCCCTCCTCGATCTTCGCGGCGCGCTCGTCCATCGTCTTGTAGATGCGAGGCAGCGCGTAGCGTCCGACGAGGAGCAGGACGATAAGCAGAACGAGAGCCGACCAGAAAATCTCGTACAGCGGCGGCAGGATGACGGCGAGGCCGCCGACCTCCTGGTCCGACGCGGCGACAATCTGGTGCATGGCGATCACTTAACGATGAGCGGCAGAACGAAGCCGATGAGGCCGAGGGCCTCGACCATGCCGGCGCCGATGATCATGTTGGTGAAGAGACGACCGGCAACCTCGGGCTGACGGGCGGTCGCTTCCTGGGTCTTGCCGACCATGAGGCCAATACCGAGGCCGGGGCCCAGGGTGGCGAGGCCGTAGCCGATGTAGGCGAATGCTGCGGTTCCCATAGTGGTTTCCTTCTGTTAGTAACGCCGGGTGGCGTTGGGGGTCAGTGATGTTCGACGGAAAGCTTGATGTAGACGGTCGACAGGATCGTGAAAATGTACGCCTGCAGGAAGGCCACGAAGACCTCGAAGCCCGTCATGACAAACATGGCGGCACCGGTCAGCGCGGACGCGGCGGACAGGACGGAGAGTTCGTGGAGCAGAATCGCCGTTCCAAAGTAGGTCATACCCAGCAGGAGGTGGCCCGAGATCATGTTGCACAGAAGACGCAGGGTCAGCGTGACGGGGCGAACGATAAAGTTCGAGAGGAACTCGATGGGCGTGATCAGCAGGTACATGGGGACGGGCAGTCCCGGCGGGAAAAGCTGCGAGGAAAAGAAACCGCCGACGCCCTGCTTGGAGATACCCGCACCGATGAAGGTCACGTACGTGATGAGAGCGAAGACCATCGGCACGGCGACAACCGACGAGGCTGCGATGTTGATGCCGGGAATGATGCCCGCAATGTTCATGGACAGGACGCCGAAGAACAGGAAGCCAATGAAGCCGGAGAACTTGCGGCCGGTCTTGGGGCCAAGCATGTCGAGGGCAACATTGTCGCGAATGTAGCCGGCGATCGCCTCGACGGCCATCTGGCCGCGGGTCGGCACCAGCTGAGGCTTGCGCGCGACTGCGACGAGGATGAGCGAGACGAGTACGCCCATGATGACGCGGGCGAGAGTCAGTCGGTTGAACTCAAAGAACGTTCCCTCACCAAAAATCACGGTCGGGAAAAAGTCCTCGAGGGCCGGCTGGTGGGGGTGCTGCGTGAACGCAGGGTACGCGGTGAGTGCGATGACGATGAGAAGGACCGCGAGGCTCACCCAATACCAACGCGGCTTGGACGCGGTGCGGCGAGCAGGCGCGTGATCGGACACTGAATGTGCCTCCTTCATCTCAACTCCATTGGTTTGTGTCTGCTGCCGGGGCAACTCAACCATTCTATACAGAGAAGGGGCCGCCTAGCGCGCGCAAGGGTTACTGAGTGTCGCTCGGCGCGTCCACGTTCATCGTGCGCTTGCGCATCATAACCATCATCTCGACGGTCGAGGACACGATAATCGCGATGATCGTGGCGATTGCGGCAACTCGCACGTCCATGCCCAGCGCGCGCGGAACGTACAGTCCGATGGCGAGCAGAGCGATCTTCGCCGCGTATCCGCCGGTCACCCATCCGATGAAGTGGGAGGGCGATCGCAGGGCGCGCGACGTGAAAAACCACTGCGCCGCAACGATGACGACGACCATGGCGAGGGCGAGCACGTAGGTCATGCGGAAACCTCCTCGGGAGTGGTCTCTTCCTTGGGGAATTCTCGGGTCGTGACGGCCACGCCGATAGCCGCAGCGGTGACTGCGACGAGAGTGACGCTCCACCACTCGAAGACGAGGAGCCCGACGGCGGGGACGCAGACAATGGCGGTCCACATCCACAGGATCGCAACGACCCCGCGGTGAGAGTGCCCGGCAACGAGGAGACGGTCGTGGAAGTGGGAGCGGTCGGCAACGAAGGGGCTCTTCCCTCGGCTCATGCGGCGAATCGAGGTGACGACCAGGTCGAGGACGGGCATAAAGATGACCGACAGCGGGAGGATGAGCGGCAGCGCGGACACGATCATCTGCTGCCGACCGAGCAGCGACGGATCGATCTTGCCGGTGACGATGATGCCGGCGGCGGCCAGGACGAGTCCCATGGTCTCCGCTCCCCCGCCCATCATGATCGAGGAGGGGTGGAAGTTGAACCAGAGGAAGCCGGCGCACACCCCGAGCAGCGCGATCACGATGAGGCTGGCGGTCGTCGCGTAGGAGGCCGCGCCCATGAGCCGGGTGATGATGTAGGAGTAGACGAAGAAGGACCCTGCGCCGATCGCGATCATGCCGGATGCCAGACCGTCGAGTCCGTCGATGAAGTTGACGGCGTTCATGATGCCGACGATGAAGAAGACGGAGACGAAGAGCCACAGTCGGGAGGATCCGAGCGTCAGGCCGAAAATCGGGAACGAGGCCAGCTGCACGCCGCCGAAAGCCATGCCGCCCGCGATGAGGACCTGCCCACCGAGCTTGGCCATCCAGTCGAGTTCGATGATGTCATCGACGATGCCGAGGATGCACATGGCGCCGGCGCCGGCCATGACGGCCCACGGGACCGTCGTCGTAAAGAGCGGCGCCATGTAGGGGATCCGGGAGGCAAGCAGCATCGTGACGATCAGTGCGATGGTCATCGCGACGCCGCCCAGGCGCGGGATGGGTTTCTTTTGCAGGTCCCGTCCGCGCAGGGGCGGCAAGATATTGAACTGCAGGCACGCCCAGCGCACGGCCGGGGTCAGCAGGATCGTCAGGGCCATCGCGATGGCCCCCAGCAGCAGGTAGACCTTCACGAAGCGGCCCCTTCGACGGGGGCGATGGGCACGCCAGCGGCTGCACTGAGGTCATCCAGGGAGATGGTCCCCAGGCGGAGCGCGCGGGGCGTCTCGTGCGCGAAGTCAACGATCGACGAGGCCGTGGAACCCTGGGTGGGACCACCGTCGAGGTAGGCGGACACTCGGGTTCCGAAGTATCCGACGGCCTGTTCAACCGAGGTCGCGGGGGGCTGACCGGTCAGGTTCGCGGAGGTGACGGCCATTGGTCCGAAGTCATGCAGGAGGCGCAGGAGGGCCGTCTGGTTCGGCATGCGCACACCAATGGTGCCGCCGGTTTCGCCCAGGTCCCACCCGAGGTCGGGGCGGGCACGCAGGATGAGGGTGAGTCCGCCGGGCCAGAAGGCACGCGCAAGAGCGCGGGCGGCCTCGGGCACATCGACGCACAGCGAGTCGATCGCGTCGACGGAGGCGACGAGCACGGGCGGAGGCATCTGCCGTCCGCGGCCCTTGGCGGACAGGACGGCGGCGACGGCCTCGGCGTTGGCCGCATCCGCGCCAATGCCGTAGACGGTGTCCGTCGGTACGACGAGGAGATGGCCGTCGCGCAGCTCCCGCTGGGCGCGCGCCAGGTCGTCCTCGCTCAGGGAAGGAACGGCGCTCAGGATCGTCTCTGTACTCATCGTGTTCATTGTGTCACGGATGCCGTGGGCTTCGTCGATTCGGGCGCGCGGGCGCTCAGGAAACGTCGCCTGCCAGCCAGGTCGGGCAGGGTTGCGATGTCCGTCATTCCGAGCTGCGCGGCGATCGCCACCATGGCTTCTTCCTGCGAGGGCGAGTGTTCCATCAGCAGGACACCGCCGGGACGCAGGAGGGTGAGCGCGCGACGCGCGATGCGCGCGGGGATCTCGGTTCCATCCGGGCTTCCCCCGTACAGGGCGACGTGCGGATCAGCGCTGGCCTCGGGCTGAGTGGGCATCTCATCGGCGGGAACGTAGGGCGGGTTGGTGACGACGACGTCAACCATGCCGTCCAGGTGCGCAAGCGTCGCCGAATCCGTCGCGTCGCCTCGCTCCAAGTGCAGGCAGGGAACCCCCACAGCGTCACGGTTCTGACAGGCCAGGGCGAAGGGCTCGGCTTCCTTTTCGACTGCCCAGACCTCCGTGCAGGTGGTCTCAACGGCGACCGCCAGCCCGATCGCGCCGGAGCCGGCGCACAGGTCGACGACGCGAGCCTCACCGTGGCGGGCGACGACCGCCATGGCCTCGTCAATCGCGAGGCCGGCAAGAACCTCGGTCTCCGGGCGCACGACGAACACGCCGGGGCGGGCGGCAAGGGTCAAGCCACGGAAGAACATGCGACTCGTGACGTGCTGAAGGGGAATGCGCAGAGCCCTCTCCCCCACCGCCGAGCGCAGTTTCTCGGCCTGGTCCTCGTTCAGCTCCGCCGGCAGGTCCCACTGGGACGAGGCGTCACACGCCCACTCGAGCAGCTCACGCACGTCCGCATCGACCGAGTCGATGCCGGCCTTCGTCAGGCGTTCGCGCGCCCACGAACGCGCATCCGTCACAGACCACGTCCCCATGTCTCCTCCAATCACGACTGAGCGGCGGCAGCCAGGCGCTCAGCCTCATCAGCTTCCTGCAGCGAAGCGATCACTGCGTCGAGCGCGCCGGACAGAACCGCGTCCAGGTTGTGAGCCTTGAAGCCCGTGCGGTGATCCGCGATGCGGTTCTCCGGGAAGTTATAGGTGCGGATACGCTCCGAGCGATCCACGGTGCGCACCTGGGACAGACGCTGGGCCGAGGCCTCGGCTTCCTTCTTCGCCCTCGCCTCGGCGGCCAGTCGCGAGGCCAGCACGCGCAGCGCGGCCTCCTTGTTCTGCAGCTGCGACTTCTCATTCTGCATCGACACGACGATGCCCGAGGGAATGTGCGTGATGCGCACGGCGGAGTCGGTCGTGTTGACCGACTGGCCACCGGGACCGCTGGACCGATAGACGTCGATACGCAGATCGTTCGGGTCGATGACGATCTCCTCGTCATCCTCGATCTCCGGCATGACGAAAACGCCTGCGGCGCTCGTGTGAATGCGGCCCTGCGACTCGGTGACGGGCACGCGCTGCACGCGGTGCACCCCGCCCTCGTACTTCAGGTGCGCCCACACGCCCTCGTCGGGTGCGGGCGTGCCCTTCGCACGGATCGCGAGCGTAATGTCCTTGAAACCGCCGAGCTCCGTGTGGGTCGCACTCATCTCGGTGACGCTCCAGCCGTGCGCCTCCGCGTAGCGGGCGTACATGCGCGCCAGATCGGAGGCGAACAGCGCGGATTCTTCGCCGCCCTCACCCGCCTTGATCTCAAGGATGACGTCCATCGCATCCTCGGGGTCGCGGGGAGCCAGAATCTTCACGAGCGCCTCGTGGGCGGCCGCTTCCTCTTCCTCGAGGGCGGGAATCTCGTCGGCGAAGGAACGATCTTCGGCGGCCAGCTCTCGGGCGGCCTCGAGGTCTCCCGAGGCTGAGGAGAGCCTATCGGCAGCGGCCTTCACGCGGCCAAGCTCGGCGTAGCGTCGGCCGACTCGGCGCATCAGCTGCGGGTCCGCCAGCGTCTGGGGATCCGCCATCTGCGCCTCGACCTGCTCATATTCCTGCAGCAGGGGGCCCAGGGCACCGAGTTCATCCGTCGCGGCCACGATTCACCACTTCCTTCGTTCCATACAGTTGACAAAGCGGCGGCGCCGTCGGCCGTGAGGCCAACGACACCGCCGTTGAGCTAGCCGCTCACCCTCACTTGGAGGGGCGCACGCGCTTGCCGTAGCGAGCCTCGAACTTGGCGACGCGGCCGCCGGTGTCGAGGATCTTCTGCTTGCCCGTGTAGAACGGGTGGCAGGCCGAGCACACGTCCACGCGCATCTCACCGGAGGTGATGGTGGAACGGGTGTGGAACGAGTTGCCGCACGTGCAGGTCACGACGGTGTCCACGTATTCGGGGTGAATACCCTGCTTCATGGAGTTTCTCCTGGATCGTTTGGTGCCCCGGGTCCGGACATGCAGCGTCCCCCGCATCTGGCGGGGACTCACCTTCCAGCGCGCCAAAAGCGCCTGGGGCATGCCGGTGAACCGGTAAGCCGACACGACATTATCGCACACGCCCCCACCCCCTTCAACGAGGGAAGGCACCCACGGGCGTGACATCGGCTATGGGCGGGCACCGAGCACAGCGCTCAGCGTGTGCGCCCGCGCGGATCGAGGTTTGCGGCCGACGTCAGGTAGTTCGCTCGCGAGGAGCCGTACCGCGAGGTTCCGTCCCACACGAGGTAGCGATGGAGGTACGCGGGCGGCACGTAGAGCTCCGCGCCAAACGCCGTGAAGCGCGCGGTGGAATGGGCCGCACTCCCCTTGAGGTTGATACCCGCGCTGTTTGCGGTCAGGCGAATCGCCTGAGCGGGGTTGTAGGTGTACGTCACGCCGGCGATCCGGTAGGCGCCGAGGTAGCATGTCTCGTTCCTGCGCAGCTTCTCCCCCGCGCCCTTCCTCCAGCGCTTGTAACGCCTCCGCCCAATCATGGACGTGTCGGCACCGAGAGCCGCCTCGACGAGGCACACGAGCCGCACCCTGGCCTCGTCGGCGATGCGGTCGAGCTGCGTGAGTGCCCCAGCAGGATCAATCTGCGCGCGCTCGAGACTCGCCCCCAGCTCGTTGACAGCCAGGCGCTGCTCATCGAGCCACAGCACGAGGGAGGCAGCCATGCTGAGGACGGTCGGGTCCATGCTTCTACTCTGGACAGTTTGCGTGATGGTCTCGACGACGGTTAGGTCCTCGTACACCGGCCCCAGCTCGTTCTCCCACACCCTGCGCCAGGCAGGAGCCAGCGCGAACAGATCGCGCGCGGCCATCATCGCGGCGTGGGCATCCATCAGACCGTGGAAGTCCTTGACGATCTCATCCGCCTCCCACGCTGTTGCCGCGCTGAGCGAGGCGAGGAACGGAGGTGTCACCACCGTTGCAAGACGAACGCGAAGTTTCTCGTGCTCGGCCCGAGCTGCCTCGAGGCGCGCACTCAGACCGCGGTCGTAGCGCCCGGTCCCGAGGAGTGGAAGAAAGGCACGCTCGACCTCCAGGTGACGCTTCTCGAGTGCCTCCCACTCATCGGAGGCCTTCCGCATGTTCTCGCGGGCGACGCGGCGCAGCATCCACCCGCGCGCCCACAGGCCGATGCCCGCGAGCGTCGCCACCCACGCGTACCAGGTGGGCCACAGCATGCTGTGCGATGCATCGACGGACACGGCGATGGCGAACCACACAGGAGCCACCAGAAAGAGGGCCAGCCCCACCAGGAGTCGCCCACAGCCTCGCGCGCTGCGCATAACCGCACGAGGATGCTGGGGTGCATGACTCATCGTTTCCGTTGCCTGAGACGTCATGGCTCCACTCTGGCACGGATCGCCTTCAGTTGCCCGGTATCCGGATGGGACTCAGAAGGACGAGGAGGAGCCGGAACCCGAGAAGCCACCCGAGGATGAGCCGTAGTCCGCTGAACTGGTCGAGGAGCTGGACGGGTCGTAGTCCACGTAGCGGTCGAGATACGTCGGGTACGCCCAGACGGACACATTGTTCGCCTGGAAACGACCGGACTTCTCCGCAGCCTTGCCCTTGAGGCGAACACCCGCAGAGTTCGCGGTCAGGCGGATCGTCGAGGCGGGGTTGTACTCGTGGCGGTCCCCTCCATTCAGGTACGTGCCCTTGTAGAGCACGTCGCTGGCGCTGACGGTGCCACCCCTGTTGCTTTCCCAATGCTCGTAGCGCTGACGCCCAGACGAGGAAGTGTCGGCGACGAGTGCCTGCCCGATGAGCTTCGTCAGTCGCGCGCGAGACTCGCTCGCGATTCGGTCCAGCTCGTCGAGAGCCTGCACCGGAGTGATCTCCGCGCGCTCCAGGCTCGTTCCGAGTCCGACGATGATATCCCGCTGCTCGTTCGTCCAGCGGTTAAACGCCTCCACGGCGTTCTTCACTTGACGCTTCTTGACGCGGTTGCGCACCTTGACTGAGATGGAATCCGCGGCTAACAGGTCTTCGAAGACCGGTCCCACCTCGTTGTCCCACAGATGGCGCCACCCCGGAGCCAGCGCGAAAAAGTCGCGGGCGGCGAAAATCGCGTCATCGGCGGCCGACAGCAGCTCGATATCTTCGAGCAGTTCCTCTCGCTCGCTTGCCGCGCCGGCGCTGAGGGATCCGAAAAACCCAGGGGATCGCAGGACGGAGACGCGCTCGCGCACCTTCTTGCGCTCCTGGTTAGCGCACCCATAGCGCGCGGTCAGCCCCTTGCTGTATTGCCCCGCATCGACGATCGAGTGAAAAGCACGATCCACCTCCGAGCGACGCCCCTCCATCTCCTTCCACGCCTCGGCAATACGCTCCGAGCTGTCTCGCACCGTCCGGCGCAGGCTGCGTCCGCGCAGGAGCACGCCGATGCCCGTAAGCGAGATCAGCCATCCCGTCCAGTGGGGCCAGACGACTCGGTTCTTAATGCTGTAGCCTGCCTCGTTCGGGATGTTTGCGGCAGCCTTCGTGGCCGCGGCGACCATCCCCGCACTCCAGCGGCCCGCACGGAAGTCGTCCTTCGCGGCGTCCTGGATCTCCTCTTGCACGGACAGCAACGGGGCGATGTCCTCGCCGAAGTACGTCCCCACCTTGCGGTGGGTGGGCGACACCGACAGGATCAGGTAGCCGTCGGCCCACTTGTACCCATTGGGTGAGATCCACTCCTTATGCCCGGCCCGCGCGTACTTGAGGGTCGCCTCGTCGAGGTTGTCGTCCACCAGGTCATCCGTTGACAAGATGACGAGGTGGATGGGACGCGTGAACGTGACGTCACCGAGGGCTTCTGTCAGCGGACGACCGTCGACCGGCCCGAAGCTTCCCGTCTCGTCGTGCACCTCGACAGACGGCGCGACGAGTTCGCTGGCTGGCACCGTGGGCCGGGTGAATTCAACGAAGGAGAACACCAGCCACACGGGAACGCAGATCGCCATGACGACGCCCAGCAGGATCCGGCCCACCCCTCGCACCGAGCGCTTCACGTCTCGCGCCGTCATGTGGCCGCGTTCCTCGTTTGCCGATTCGGTCGTCACTGAAGTCATGCATCCACTGTGTCACGGTCCGACCTCATGCGCGCGCTGGCTCAGCACTCTGATACCCGCGGCGACGACAATGAGATGTCGCTTCCGCCCTCAGGTCGACGAGCCTCCGCCTGCCTCGTCCACGTCGTCGCTCAGGTATTGCTCGAGGTACATGGGCAGTAGATAGACGGACGAGCCGCCAGCCGTGAGGATACCGGTCGCCGGAGCGGGTAGCCCTTCCAGGTCAACGCCTGCTGAATTTGCGGTCAGTCGAATCGTGGCCGCCGGGTTGTACTCGATGTCAGTGTCCGCGTCCTGGCTCCAATAGGCTGCGTCGTACTCCGCGTTCGCCGCGGTGAGCCTGATGCCTGTGTTCTTCCATCGGGCGTAGCGTTGCCGTCCCTGCGCCGAGGCATCCGTTGCGAGAGTTTCCTCGATGAGCTCGGCGGTGCGTGCTCGCGCTTCGTTGGTGATCCGGTCGAGTTCTTCGAGGGCCTGAGTGGGAGCGATCTGCCCGCCCTCAAGGCGTGTCCCGAGGTCGTTCACCGTGTCCTTGTCATCCCCCACGCGCTCCCTGAAAGCCTCAATGTCCGTCAGGATTCGCGGGTCCGTGTTGACACTTTCGAGGGTGTCTGCGACGTCGTCGAGTATGTCCAGGTCTTCGATGATCGGGCCGACCTCGGTCTTCCACACGTCGCGCCAGCCGGGCGCGAGCGCGAAAAAGTCGCGCGCAGCCATGATCGCGGCATCCGCGTCTTCCAGGCGTTCCATCCGCGCAAGGATCTCATCCCCCGCGCCTGCCGATGCCTCGCTGAGTGACGCGAAGAAACCCGGAGGCCTGTGCTCGGCGATCCGAGCGCCAACCCTGACGCGTTCGGCTTGGGCACACTCGTGGCGCGCCGTCAGCCCGTTCACGTAGTGGCCGGCGCCGACGAGCGTGGAAAACACGCGCTCAACCTCTGCCCGCTCGCTCTCCAAGGCAGCCCATTTCTCAGCGATCATCGTCACTTTCTGACGCCCCGAGCGCCGAAGATCAGCGCCGCGCCACAGCACTCCGATTCCGCACAGCGCCATGACCCAGCCGGTCCAATTCGGCCAGTCCACAGCCTCCCCCATCCCGTGATAGGCCTGGTCGTAGATGGCGATCGCCAGCTGAAGGGGAGCCACCAGCAAGAGAAATAGACCAAGAACGAGGCGCAGAGATCCGCGCGCAGCACTCCAGGACCGGCGCGAGGATTCCCGTGTCGCCTGCGCATTGATCGAATTCGGCGCCATGTTCACCATGCCCCAAGTCTGACACAGCCCCTCATCAGTTGTCCGGTATTGGGGCGTGCACCGAAAAGAGAGCGGGGCGAGCGGCTCTCGCCACTCGCCCCGCTCTCACCCGCCGATCACTCGGAGGGCGTCGTCTTCTGGATGAGCATGAGGAACTCAGCGTTGG
>ERZ773246.269-NODE-269-length-23177-cov-107.857_pt1 | contig 23177 bp, 22 predicted proteins | sample MGYA00580519_ERZ773246 | MGnify/ENA primary metagenome ERZ773246 (study PRJEB29015, sample SAMEA2738153) | human oral metagenome | biome: human oral; feature: human-associated habitat; material: saliva | place: China | collected 2246 ...
CGATCTTCGCGGCCTCTTCGACGTCACCCGGCAGGGACTGCAGGGCACCCAGGCACACGAGGAACATGTAGGGGAAGCCCAGCCACAGGTTCACGCCCAAGATCGAGAACTTCGCCAGCAATCCGTCCGTCAGCCACGGGATTTTCACGCCGCCGAGGAACACCTGGTTGATCAAGCCGAAGTCTGTGTTGAGCATGCCCTTCCACACCAGGGTGGCCAGGAAGGCCGGGAAGGCGTAGGGAAGGATCATGAGGGACTGGTAGATCTTACGACCCTTGATGCGCTTGTCCGCGAACACGAGGCCCAGGATCAGGCCGAGCGCGAAGGTCGACAGGACGGACGCTGCGGCGAAGACGAAGGACCACAGCAGGGCCTTCAGGAACGGGCCAGCCAGGTCGCCGCGAGCGAACATGTTCATGTAGTTGTCGAAGCCGACGAAGACGCGCCAGCCCGGATCGATCTGATTGCCATCCGCATCAACGAAGGAGCCGATCTTGTTGTTGGCCGTGTAGACGACGCCGGTCGTCGTGTCGGTCAGGGTGTCGGCGGCCTCGTCGTAGTTGTAGCGGGACTTGGCCAGGTAGGCGGTCGATCCGTCATCGCTTCGGTAGCTTCCGTCGTTCGGATTGTCGGAGACCGGAACCTTGATGGCGGAGACCTTCTGCTGCACCTCGGGCTTGAGGATCTCGGCGAGCGTCAGGACCTTGTAACCGTCAACCGCGCTGATGACGCCGGCTGCGTAGGTGCCGGACACCTCGTGCAGCGGGGTCTCGGAGTCGCCCACGCGGATCGCGCCCGTCGCAGTGTCGACCACCGCGAGCCCGAGGCCGTTGCTGTCCTCAACGACGGCGGCGGGGAGGCTCGGCGCACCCTCGGCGCGCTGCTCGGAAGCCTGCAGGATCGAGGCGACAGCGTCATCCTTGCTGGAGTTATGGCCCTGGCCGTAGTTCGTGAAGGACACGTAGCCCGTGTACCCCATGACGAAGACCTGGTAGATGAGCAGGAAGACCATGCCGGGAACGAGGTACTTCGCGGGAATAGTCCGCTTGGAGAAGTACACCCAGTTGACCGCGAGAAGCAGGACGGCGAGGACGGCGAGAACCGTCCAGGACTTCACCAGGTAAGCGGTGAACATGCCGTAGATCCCCAGGGCATCGATGAGCATCATCAGGACAAGTTTGACGAAGAAACCGGGCCTGGTCACTTCGCTGGCGTGCGAGGCTGTGCGCCTCTCTTTTTTCTTTTCTGCAGCCTTCGCTGGCTCAGACATCGTGTCCTCCACACGTGCGCAGTTTGCGCCTCATTGCGACGATACCCGCCTGGTGGCGGGTCGGAAAGCACCCGGGGGTGCGAGTGCGCCGCACTGCGGCGCGAGCGTTTTGTGGGCCTCGCACCCGCCCGCCGCGTGGGACGCGGGCGGGTGCGAGGCTGGGTGCTCGCCTCAGGCGAGCGGGGTGCCAGTCGCTATGCAACCGACGAGTTCGATCACTTGGAGGCGATCGCGTTGTTGATGTTGGTGACCATGGTCGCCCAGCCCTCGGCCGGGGCCTCGGTGCCACTCACGATGTTGGCCTCGGTCTGGCCCCAGAAGTTCCAGACGGAACCCATCGCGGGGATCGCGGGGGCGAGAGCGCCAGACTCGGCAACCTTCGCGAAGTCCTTGATGTCCTGGTCATCCGACTTGGCGGCGACCGAAGGCATCGCAGAGGCGCGACCACCGAGCTTCTGCATCTCTTCCTGAGCCTCGGGGGTGGCCAGGTAGTTGAAGAACTGCTTGGCAGCGACCGGGTTGGCAGACTTGGCGCTCTGGTAGAACATCTGGACACCAACGAAGGGCTGCGCAGCCTGGGAGCCGGCGGAGGGGATCGGCAGGACGGAGACGTCCATGCCGGCCTCGCGGAAGGCGGAGACGTTCCAGGGGCCGGTCACCGTGTAGGCGGCCTTGCCGTCGAGGAAGGCCTGCTTGGCGATGTCGCCCGTGATGGACGTGGAGAACACATTCGCGTCAGCCTGAGCCTTGAGCCAGTTTGCGAAGTCGGTGCCGCCGGAGCCACTCATGGCCAGCTCGGAGGTGTACTCGCCGTCAGCGTTGGTGTTGAAGACGGGGGCGCCGAAGGAGGTCTGGAAGCCGTAGAAGTGGTACGGGTCGCCCTTGTCGCCCATCTGGATGATGAAGGGGTACTCGACGCCGGCGGTCTTGCCGGAGGCGATCATGTCGTCGTACGTCTTGGGCTCGTCCTTGGTGAGGGCGTTGTTGCGCACCAGGGCAACGGACTCGACGGCGTAGGGGACGCCGTAGGTCTGGCCGTTGTAGGTGACAGCCTTGACGGCGACGTCTGCGAAGTTGGACTTGGCCTCGCCCAGGTCCACGGGGGCGACGACGCCGTTAGCGACGAGTGCACCCAGCTTGTCGTGGGCCATGACGATCAGGTCGGGGCCGTTGCCGGTGGGCACCTGGGTGGTGAACTCGGTATCCATGTCGGATTCAGACTTCTGCACGACGTTGACCTTCACGCCTGTGTTGGTGGTGAAGTCCTCGGCGAGGTCCTCAACCTGGGAGAAGCGGGTGTCATCCGCCCAGATCGTCAGGGTCGCCACAGCGTCGGTGTTCGCGCTGTCCGAGGAGGTCGAGGAAGAGGTGGTGCCGTTGTTGCAGGCGGCCAGGGCGGTAGCCGCCGCGAGGACGCCGAGCGCTGCGATGCCACGTCGCATTATTACTCCTGTGTTGGTCAGGCGGGTCGCCTCCATCAGCGACCTGCTACATGGTCACTGTAATACGCCCGATTTTGTTTCTGCAACAATTTTCGCAATTGTGTGCAAGCTGTTACATTTATAGGGAAACAGCTGCACTCGGACACCCAAAGGAGAGTTGAGCCGATGACCAAAAATCGTACAAGCATGGCCGATATCGCGGCCCATGCGGGTGTATCAACTGCAACTGTTTCACGCGTTTTCAACGGCGTCGGCCAGGTCTCCGAAGACACACGCCGCAGGGTCCTGACGGCGATCGACGAGCTGGGCTACGACCGTCCACCCAGCGAACACACGCCCAGCACTCCAACAATCGGCGTTATCGTGCCCGAACTCACGAACCCGATCTTTGCCTCCTTCGCCCATCACCTTCAAGAGGAGATCTCCCGCGCGGGCGGCATCGCCCTCATTCGCACGCAGACACCGGGCGCGACGTCCGAGTTCGACCACCTCTCCTCACTCATTGATCACCGCGTCGACGGACTCATCTTTGTCTCCGGCAGGCACGCGGATCTCTTGTCCGACCTTTCCCCCTATCACGACGTCGCTGCGCGCGGAATCCCCTTCGTCACGATCAACGGCGCGCGCCCGGAGGTCCCAGCCCCCGACTTTTCCACCGGAGATTCCCTCGGCATTCGCGCCGCGGTCACTCACCTGCACGAGCTGGGCCACACGCGCATCGCGCTTCTCACCGGCCGCACGCACATTGTCCCGGCCCTACGTAAGGCCGAGGCATTCACACAGGTGATGGGCGAGCTGATCGGAGACCACTCCCCCATCATCGAAGAAACCTTCTACACGTACGAGGCCGCTGCCGCCTACACGCACGCCCTCCTGGAGCGCGGCGTGACAGCAATCATCACCGGATCCGACCTGCAGGCCCTCGGCGCCATCCGCACGATCTCCTCGCTCGGCCTATCCGTCCCGAGCGACGTCTCGGTCATCGGCTTCGACGACACGTTCCTCATGAGCCACCTGGATCCGGCACTCACGACGATCCACCAGCCCGTGCAGTCGATCGTCGCATCCGCCGTGCGCGCCCTCTTCGAGGCATTGAACACAGCCGACTACACCCCCACGCACGCCGACTACGTCTTTTCGCCCGATTTGATCGTGCGGAGCTCCACTGGACACGTCCGCTAACTCCCCAGATCACGGCGGTCCGGGCACCGAGATTGACTTGACAAAGATTCTCAATTTCAAAGAGAATGATTTTCATGTCGAAGAGAATCCTTGCTGCCGCATGCGCGGCTGCCACAGCGCTCGCCCTGTCCGCCTGCACCTCCACGGCCACGTCCGGAGATAGCTCCTCCAAGGACGGCAAACTGACCGTCATGGCCTCGTTCTACCCCCTGCAGTACCTGGCTGAGAAGATCGGCGGCGAGCACGTTTCCGTCACCTCTCTGACCCCGGAAGGCGCCGAGCCGCACGACCTCGAGCTCTCCCCCAAGATGGTCGACTCTCTGTCCTCCGCGGACGCGGTCGTCTACCTCGCGGGCTTCCAGAGCGCGGTTGACGAGGCCATCGAGCAGCAGGCCCCCAAGACCGTCATCGACGTCTCTCCCGCAGCCGAGCTGGTTGAGGCCGGCACCGACGCCAACCACCCTGCCGAGGAGGAGGAAGAGGCCACCGAGGAGGCCCAGTCCGGCGAGACCGAAGCCCACGACCATGATCATGAGGGCCACGACCACGAAGGCCACGACCACGAGGGCCACGAGCACCACCACGACATGAGCGCGGACCCGCACTTCTGGCTGGATCCCACCCGCATGGCGCATGCCGCCACCCTGGTGGGCGACAAGCTCGCCGAGGCTGACTCCGCCCACGCCGACGTCTACAAGGCGAACGCGAAGGCCCTGGCCGAGGAGCTCAACACCCTGAGCGACACCCTGGTCACCAAGACCTCGAGCTGCAAGGTCAAGACCTTCGTCACCGCCCACACCGCCTTCGGTTACCTGGCGGACCGCACGGGCCTGACCCAGGTCGGCATCTCCGGCCTCGACCCCGAGTCCTCCCCCTCCCCCGCGCGTCTGGCTGAAATCGCCCAGATCGCCAAGGAGCAGGGCGTGACGACGATCTTCACCGAGGCCCTCATCGATCCCAAGGTCGCTCAGACCCTGGCCGACGACCTCGGCATCACGACGGCCGTCCTGGACCCGATCGAGTCCCAGACCGACGCGTCCAAGGACTACGCCGCGACGATGAACTCCAACATTGACGCCCTGACGAAAGCCCTCGACTGCCAGTGACAACGACTGACAACCCCACGACGGCGGGAGCCTCCTTCGCGGAGGCGACCGCCGTCGTGCGTCTCGACAACCTGCACGTGGCCTGGGATACGGACCTGATCCTCCACGGGATCTCGCTCGATATCCCCGCCGGCCAGACCGTAGCGATCACCGGTTCCAACGGATCGGGTAAGTCCACAACCCTGAAGGCCCTGCTGGGCACCGCGCCCATCACAAGCGGCGACGCCCAGCTCTTCGGTCACTCGATTTCCACTCGCCGCCGCGTGCCGTGGAACAAGATCGGCTACGTCCCCCAGCGCATCTCCTCGGGCGGCGCGATTAGCGCCAGCGCGATCGAGGTCGTGCGATCCGGCCTGCTCGGGCCTCGTCGCCTGTGGGCACTGCCGGGCGACACAGCGAAGGCTCTGGCCGCCCTCGAGCGCGTCGGCATGGCCCACCGCGCCCACTCCCCCCTCAACATTCTGTCGGGCGGGCAGGCACAACGCGTCCTCATCGCGCGCGCCCTCGTGCGCCGACCTGAGCTGCTCATCATGGACGAGCCGATGGCTGGGATCGACGCGACATCGCGAGCGCGCCTCGCGCAGATCGTCGCCGAGGCCAAGGCGGAGGGGACCACGATCCTCATCGTCCTGCACGAACTGGGCGAGCTCGGCCCGCTCTTGGATCGCGAGCTGCACATCAACGCGGGACACGTCTCCTACGACGGCCCGCCCCACATCGAGGATGATCACGAGCAGCACCACGGCGGCGGCGACCACTGCCACCCCGAGACCGAGACGAGGCCCGTGACGGTCGACCACGGCCTCGTGAGCGGAATCTAGACGGGAGCAACGCATGATTGACGCACTGACGACCCTCCTGTCCTCACCGATGATGCAGCGTTCGCTGCTCGCCGCCTTGATCGTCGGCCTCACCGCCCCGATCATCGGCACCTACCTGGTCCATCGGCGCCTCGCCATGCTCGGCGACGGCATCGGCCACATCTCTCTGACCGGTGTTGCGCTGGGGTGGCTGGCGGGCACGTTCGCGAACGTGAGCCCCGCCGACTCGTGGGCGATCCCCGGCGCGGTCATCATCTCCCTACTCGGCGCAATCACGATCGAGCTGGTCCGCCAGAGCGGTCGCACATCCGGCGACACTGCCCTGGCCATGCTGTTCTACGGGGGCATCGCCGGCGGCGTCCTCCTGATCGGCCTCGCAGGCGGCACGTCCGCCCAGCTGAACTCCTATCTGTTCGGTTCGATCTCGACCGTGCGGTGGAGCGACATTACGCTCATCACGCTCCTCGGGGTCGCAATCGTGGCGCTCGGCGTGGGCCTGGCCCCCGCGCTCTTCTCGGTGACCAACGACGAGGACTTCGCACGCTCGACGGGGCTGCCCGTACGCACGCTGTCCCTGCTCATCGCGATCCTGTCGGCACTGACCGTGGCCGTCGCGATGCGGGTCGTCGGCTCGCTGCTAGTCAGCGCACTGATGGTCATCCCCGTGGCAATCGCACAGCTCGGAGCACGCTCCTTCCGCTCCACGATGGGCATCGCGATGGCTCTCGGGGTCATCATCTGCACGTGCGGCCTGTCGCTGACGTACTTCGTTGACCTGTCGCCCGGCGCGACCATCGTTGTCGGCGCAATCTGCCTGTACGCGATTGGATTTACGATCCGGGCTATTGTGGACCGTATCCGCAGGGTGCGCAGGCTTCGCGCAGCCCGCGGTCTCAACCAGCATCCGGAGCGCGAACACCTCGCTCACGCAGACGCATCATGAGGAAGGGAACACCATGCAGCGCATGACGAAGCAGCGTCAGGCGGTCCTCGATGAGCTGACCCGTGTCAGCGACTTCCGCAGCGCCCAGCAGATCTTTGAGGACCTGCACGTCCAGGGGCAGCGCGTGGGCCTGGCAACCGTGTACCGCTCGCTCCAGAGCCTCGCGGATGACGGCCGCGTCGACACGCTGCGCTCCTCCGACGGCGAGGCCCTGTACCGCTCGTGCACGACGCACCACCACCATCATCACCTGGTGTGCCGCAAGTGCGGTTTCACCGAGGAGATCGAGCAGTCGCAGATCGAGTCGTGGGTGGATTCGGTCGCAGCGGCGCACGGTTTTGGAGATGTCGAGCATTCCCTGGAGCTCTTCGGGGTATGCAGCTCGTGCCAGTCGAAGAAGTGACCTACTGAGGCTGCATCAGTCACGACGAGGCCTGGGAAGCGGACGACGCTTTCCCAGGCCTCTTGCGTAGGTTAGGATAGGCTTCGTTTGGTTAGCCTCAGTCTGGGAGTGTCATGTTCGCCGCCGGAATCGACTCCATGGTCCCTGCGTTTGCACGCGAAGGTATCTGGCTCTTCGTCTTCCTGTTTGTGGTCGTTTTCTTCCGCGCGCAGGCGACCTACTGGCTGGCTCGCGGCGCCGCCTCCGGCGCAGTCCTGGCAACAGGACGACAGGGCTTCCTGGGCACCATGGCCCGCTGGTTCGACGGCCCGGTTCCCCGCAAGGGCGCGGCCATGCTGGACAAGTGGGGCATCATCGCCATTCCCCTGTGCTTCCTGACGGTGGGCATCCAGACGGCAATCAACGCGGGCGCGGGCCTCGTGCGCATGCGCTGGAGCACCTACACGATCGCGATGATCCCGGGCTGTATCCTCTGGGCGTTGCTGTACGGCCTCGGCACGCTCGCGGTCTTCGCTACGGCGATCCGTGCGGTTGCCGGTTCCCCCTGGGGCTGGGCGGGCCTCGCCCTCATCATCGCGCTGATCGCCGCGAAGATCGCGTGGGGCCGCCGTAAGCGCCGCGCGGTCGACGCGGCGCTGGCTACAGACAACGCCTAGGACTGCGCGACACGGTCGACCGCACCGCCGAAACGGCGATCGCGTCCCGCGAACTCCTCCAGGCACCCCCACAGCTCCTCGCGGTCGAACGCGGGCCAGGGGGTGTCGACGAACATCATTTCCGCATACGCCATCTGCCACAGCAGGTAGTTGGACAGGCGCTGCTCCCCCGACGTACGGATCATGAGGTCGACGTCGGGCACGTCAGGCAGGTAGAGGTGGCGCGAGAGCGTCTTTTCGGTGACACCGCGCGGGCTCAGACGCCCCGCCACGACGTCCTCGGCGATGGAGCGCGCGGCGTCCGCCAGCTCGGCTCGACCACCGTAGTTCACGCACATGATCAGGTCGAGAGTCTTGCAGTGTGAGGTCGCCCGATCAGCCTTCTCCAGCGCGTTGATGACGCTCTTCCACAGCTTGGGCCGGCGCCCACTCCACCGCACGTGCACACCCCACTGGGCGAGCTGGTCGGTGCGCCGCGCGAGCACGTCGGAGGCGTAGTTCATGATGAAAGAGACCTCGGCGGGCGAACGTTTCCAGTTTTCGGTGGAGAACGTGTAGACGCTCAGGTAGCGCACACCCGCGTCGATCGCACCGGCGATCGTGTCCATGAGCGCGTACTCCCCCGCCCGATGTCCCTCGGTGCGCGCCAGGCCTCGGCTATTGGCCCAGCGCCCGTTTCCGTCCATGATGAGCGCGACGTGCGCGGGCACCTCACCCTTACGGAAGACGGGCGCCTCGCAGTGCCACTGGCCGGGGCCGAGCAGCGGCGCGGTGGGGTCGTTCGGTGCGCGGTCCATGGGGGTGGGTCGCAGGTCCGTCATGGGTGACTCCTATCGATGACGCTCAGCGAGCGCAGGCGACGTTCCAGATGCCATTGAGTGTACGAGGAGATGAGGCCCGAGGCCTCGGTGCGCGCGTAGGGTTCGCACCGGTCGGCCCGCTCCCAGTCGCCACTGAGCAGCTGACCGAGGAGGGCCACCGTGTCGGGTGCGGGCGAGGAGGCGCCGGGCGGTCGGCAGGTATCGCAGACGGTTCCACCGTCGGGGATCGAGAACGAGGTGTGCGGCCCCTGGGTGCCGCACACGGCGCAGTCGAAGCAGGAGGGCGCCCATCCGGCGAGAGCGAGGGCGCGCAGCGTGTAGGACGTGCGAATGAGGGTCGGGTCGTGACGGCCTCGCGCCAGGGCGTTAAGCGCCCCCAGGAGGAGCAGGTATTGGGAGTGGGTGCCGTCGTGAGCGTCCGTGGTGAGGCGCTCGGCGGTTTCGACGACGACGGTGGCCGCAAGGTAGAGGTCATAGTTGGCGGCGATGGCGTCGCCGTATTGGGCGATTGAGGCGACCTGGGTGAGAGTGTCGAGAGTGCGGCCTCGATGGAGCTGGGCATCAATGACGGAGAAGGGTTCAACGCGCGCGCCGAACTTTGAGGTCGTCTTGCGCACTCCCTTGGCGACGGCGCGCACCTGCCCATGCTCGGCGGTGAGAAGCGTGATGATGCGATCCGCTTCGCCCAGCTTGTGGGTGCGCAGGACGATCGCCTCGTCTCGATAGGACTTCATCACACGAACATTGTGTCACGACCGCGGGACTTGGGAGAGGAGGCCCGGCCCGCATCGCAGGGCGCGAAATCTGTTGTGAAGTGCGCTGTCACATCGATCGACAAGCGCCCCCGCGTGCACTGTCAACAATGTATGAGAAACTGACAGCGTGGTCGGTTACACAGCCGGCAAATGGTTTTCGAGTAGATAGTTTCTTCGTAACTGGATATGGTTTACCCATAACCGTCGAAGGAAGGAAACAAATGGCTCCGCCGATTGATGCCCGCGAAAAGCTTGGCACCGCACTGCGCCAGGCCCTGACGCAGACCCCGCTGTCAAAGATCTCTGTCAGCGCACTGACACGCTCCGCCGGGGTCACCCGTCAAGCGTTCTACTACCACTTCAACTCCCTCAACGACCTCAATGCCTGGGTTTTCCGCGAGGAAGTCACAGCGCACCTGACCACCAGTTCGGGAGAATGGCTCGACGCCATCGAAGCGACCATGACGTGGATGCACGCCCATCGCGACGAGACCGCCGCCGCCATGAAGACCATCGAGGCGAACGACCTGTGGGCGTTCCTGGCCTCCCACATTCAGGAACTCATCGAGTCCCGCCTCCCCGGCTCCGCCTCGGCCACGGCGCGCGACGTCGTCGCTCAGCACTTCGCTCTGGCGACCACCGCCCACATGGCTCAGTGGATGCTCTCCGGCCTGGAGGTCAACCCCTCGCTCGCGATTGCGCGCATGCGAGTGCTCATGACCGACCAGACCACCCCGGCGCTGGGTCGTCTCGCCAAGTAATGCGGTAATTCCCACCAACCGCACGAGGGCAGACACAGCTCACGTCAGGCCCCGGCCTCGTTCCAACGAGACCGGGGCCTGACGCATATCCGCAACACAATCGTGACAACCAATCCCTAGACGCATGACCTGGGCCTCGCTGTACGATTGGTCAGTTCTGTCTAGACAGGCAGTAGGCAGCTCCGCGAATTTGCATGTATAGTTCGCACGTAACCTCATCGTTTCTTGTCGCCGAGGATCACTGATGCCCCACCCCGATGCGAAAGAGCGGCTCGCACGCGCCCTGCGCGAGGCCCTCACGACCGTCCCCCTGTCGAAGGTGACGGTTTCCGGAATCACGCGCACCGCCGGCGTGACACGCCAGGCCTTCTACTACCACTTCTCTGACATCCGCGACCTCACCGTGTGGGTCTTCAAGCGCGAGGTCGCCGACCAGATCATCGCCCACACCACCTACGAGGATTGGTCCGATGGCCTGCTCGCCATGTTCGTGTGGATGCAAAACCATCCCGAAGAGACCCGTTCCGTCGTCTCCTCCATCGGCATGGAGGACCTGCAGATTTTCCTCCACAAGCAGCTGCGAGCCGTCATGGAACCCATCGTCGATCAGCACAGCATCGATCTGCAGGTCACCGAAGACGATCGAGTGTTCGTCACCGACCACTTCACCCTCGCCATTCTCGGCCACACCTCTCAGTGGCTCGCAACCGGCATGAGCACCGACCCCTACATCCTCACCGAGCGCATCGCCCGCGTCCTCGACGGCCAGGTGCGCCGATCCCTTGAGGCCCTGGCGGCCAACCCGATCCCGGCCGCCCAGCGCGCCTGATGACACGACGAACCCCGGCCTCGTTTCTCCATCAACGAGGCCGGGGTTCGCCTTATCTGTCTGCGAGCGCTTAGCGCAGGGCTCGGTTAACCGCCGAGATGACGGCCTTGTAGGACGCGCGCGTGATCGAGGAGTCGATGCCGACGCCCCACACGATCTGACCGTCAACCGCGGCCTCCACGTAGGCGGCGGCTCGGGCGTCGCGCCCCTGGCTCATCGCGTGCTCGGAGTAGTCGAGGATGCGCACATCGAGATCGAACTCGTGCAGCGCCGAGACGAAGGCGTCGATCGGGCCCGTACCCGTTGCCTGCACCTTCACGGTCTCGCCGCCGTCCGTGAGCGTCGCGTTGAGCTCGACGTGTTCATCGTCGATCGACGAGACCTGCGAGGCGCGCAGATCGAAGCGACCCCACGGCTCCAGACCGGGAGCGGCACTCGTGGGCAGGTACTCGTCCGCGAAGATCTGCCACAGCGTGGCCGCATTGATCTCGCCGCCGTAGGTGTCGGTGTGGCGCTGGACGATGCGAGAGAACTCCACCTGCAGGCGACGCGGCAGCTCCAGGGCGTGCGCCGTCGACATGAGGTAGGCGACGCCACCCTTGCCGGACTGCGAGTTCACGCGCACCACGGCCTCGTACGAGCGGCCCACGTCGTGCGGGTCGATCGGCAGGTAGGGCAGCTCCCACACGACCGCTTCCTCGTCGCCGCCGGCCGCGTCAACCTTAGCCTTGCGGGCGGTGAAGCCCTTCTTGATCGCGTCCTGGTGGGAACCGGAGAAGCTCGTGTAAACGAGGTCGCCGACGTAGGGGGCGCGCGGGGACGTCTCCATCTGCGTGCAGTACTCGACCGTACGGCGAATCGCGTCCACGTCGGAGAAGTCGATGCCCGGATCGATACCCTGGCTGAACAGGTTCAGGCCCAGCGTCAGCAGGTCGACGTTGCCGGTGCGCTCGCCCTGGCCCAGCAGGCAACCCTCGATACGGTCCGCGCCGGCCAGCAGCGCCAGCTCGGCCGTCGCCACGCCCGTGCCGCGGTCATTGTGCGGGTGCACGGACAGCGCCACGTACTCGCGGCGGCTCAGGTTGCGGCTCATCCACTCGATCTGATCAGCGAACACGTTCGGGGTCGCACGCTCGACCGTGGACGGCAGGTTCAGGACAATCTCGCGTCCCTCGCCCGGCTCCCAGACGTCCATGATGGACTCGCACGCCTCGAGGGCGAAATCGAGCTCGGTGTCGACGAAGATCTCGGGCGAGTACTCGAATCCGAAGATCGTCTCATCGCCCAGGCGCTTCTCAGCCTGCGCAATAATCTCGCGCGCACCGGACTGGGCGAGCTCGATCGTCTGCGCCTTATCAGCGTGGAAGACGACCTCGCGGAACACGGGGGCCGTCGCATTGTAGAGGTGCACCGTCGCGCGCGGGAAGCCCACCATGGCCTCGACCGTGCGCTCGATCAGCTCGGGGCGCGACTGGGTGAGAACCGAGATCGTCACGTCCTCGGGAACCGCGTCGTCCTCGATGAGGGAACGCACGAAGTCGTAGTCGGTCTGCGAGGCCGCGGGGAAACCGATCTCGATCTCCTTATAACCCAGCTTAATCAGCAGGTCGAACATGCGACGCTTGCGTGCCGGGTCCATCGGCTCAATGAGGGCCTGGTTGCCATCGCGCAGGTCGGTGGACATCCAGCGCGGCGCCTTCGTGATGCGCTTGGAGGGCCACTGGCGATCCGGCAGGTCGATCGGATTCGTATCGAGGAACGGCCGATACTTACGAATCGGCATGCGCGAACCGGAGGGGACGGGAACAGCGGATGTAGTCTTCACGCTTCGTAGTCTATCGACGAGGCCCCGCCCGCGAGCAGACGCTGCGCATACTGGACGTGAGATGCGGCGCGCTCCCCCATCCAGAATTGACAAAGAAAAACGCTCAAAAATGTGTACGCCTCAGCGTTCATATGTCATGATAATTGGGTCCAATGTCCCACACACTGACGCGCGGAGCAGCCATGACTTCTCTCTTGTTAGCCCAATCCTTTACCCCGTCGACGACGGCAGTCGCGGGGAATGTCTTCCTGACAGCCGTCGTCGGGCTCCTTCCGCTCGTCGTCTTCTTCGTCCTCATGGGCGTCTTCAAGGTCGCCACCCACTGGTGCTCGCTCATTTCCCTCGTGCTGTCCCTGGGCATCGCGGTGTTCGCCTTCAAGATGCCCGTCGGTATGGCGCTCCTGTCCGGCACGCAGGGCGCCGCGATGGGCTTCATGCCGATCATCTACATCATCATCGCGGCCGTGTGGCTCTACAACCTCACCGAGAAGTCGGGCCGCAGCTCTGACCTGAAGGCCGTCTTTAATACGATCGGCCGCGGCGACCAGCGCGCCCAGGCCCTCATCGTCGCTTGGTGCTTCTGCGGCCTGCTCGAGGGCCTGGCCGGCTTCGGCGCCCCCGTGGCCATCACCTGCGCCATGCTGGTGACCCTCGGCGTCCCGAAGATCAAGGCTGCTGTCGTCACCGTCGTCGGCAACGCCATCAACGTGGGCTTTGGTGCCATGGCCATCCCCACGACCACCGCGGGTAAGCTCGGTGGCGCAGACCCCGTCGTCGTCGCCGGCGACATGGGCCACCTGACCTGGATCTTCTGTCTGTTCATCCCGGTCCTGATGCTGTTCATCCTCGACGGCGGCCGCGGCGTGCGCCAGCTGTGGCCCCTCGCCCTCGTTGCGGGCGCTGCAGCAGGCATCGGCCACTTCTTCACCCCCTCGGTCTCCTACGAGCTGACCGCCGTCGTCGGCTCGCTGCTCGGCTTCGCCGCCTGCTACGTCTTCCTGCTGGTCTGGGGCCCAACGACCCCCGCGGAGTGCGCGACCAAGGCCGACGAGACCGACAAGCCCACCGGCTCGCGCATCGGACTGGCCCTGCTGCCCTACGTCCTCGTCGTCGTCATCATCGCGATCACGAAGCTGGCCAAGCCGGTCGCCGCTTTCTTCTCCTCGACGGACGTCAAGGTCCCGTGGCCCGGCATCTACGGCAGTCTCCTGACCGCCGACGGCTCCCCGTCGACCGCCGCGATCTACACGCTGCAGATCCTGTCCAACCCCGGCACCTGGATCTTCGTCACCGGCATCATCGTCGCCATCGTCTACGGCACAAACTCCTCGAACGGCCGCTTCCAGACCTCCGTGGGTGAGATGTTCGCGGTCCTGCCTCGCACCATCTACTCGCTGCGCATGGCCATCCTGACGATCGCCTCCGTCATGGCGCTGGCCTTCGTCATGAACTTCTCGGGCCAGACCACCTCGATCGGCGCCGCCCTGGCGACGACGGGCGCGGCCTTCGCGTTCCTCTCCCCCATCCTGGGCTGGATCGGCACGGCCGTCGCAGGCTCCGCGACCTCGGCGGGCGCGCTCTTCGCGAACCTGCAGTCAACCGCTGCAGCCGGCGCAGGCCTCGACCCGTCGATCCTGCTGGCCGCCAACACAATCGGCGGCGGCATCGGCAAGATCGTGTCCCCGCAGAACCTCGCAATCGCCGCAACCGCAGTCGATTCGAAGGGCTCCGACGCGGAGATCCTCAAGAAGGCCGCCCCCTACTCGATCGGCCTGCTCCTCGTGCTGTGCACCCTGGTGTTCATCGCATCCCAGGGATGGCTCGGCGCCTACATGCCGCACTGATCGGTGGCTCATGGGCTCGGGAGGTCCCGGGAAGCGAGTTGCTTCCCGGGACCTCCCCCTTGTAGGCTCCCATCAGAAGTACGGACAAAGGAGACGACAGTGCCCGACTTGAGTTTTTCGAGCGACGCCTTACGCACGGCCGCACAATACGTCGAGGAAGCGGCAACCTGCACAGAGGTCACGCCTCCCACCGGAGACCCGTGCAGCCACGTCTACGCGCAGAGGATCAGCGGGCCGATCAACGACCTCAACGAGGCAGAGACCGCGATCCAGGACGAGCTCAAGGCCATGCACTCCGACATGCTGGAGACGCTCCAGGAGTTCGAGACGATGGAGAACGCGCTTGTCAGTTCCTTCAGCACAGTTACCGGGGGATGACACAGATGGTGACGAAAACCAAGCTCTACGCGCTCGATCTAAGATCTTTTACCACCACAATCGAGCAACTTGACGAGGCAGTGCGAGCTAATCAGGCGAAGCTAGACGACATCACCCACGCGAAGGAAATAATCGCGTCGGGTATGCAGGGACAGAGCGCCCAGGCAATGATCGCCAAGCTGGATGCCCTCGAGCAGAAGATCACCGATCACATCGCTTCGATCCAACAGACACAGGCGGCCATTAGGAACTACCGCTCCACCAAGCAGAAGCTCCAACGCGAGGTCATCGACTACGTTGACAGTCTCGAACTCGATAGTTTTTCCGTGTCCGATGTCTGGATAGTCCTCCCCTCGGGCAATTTGCTCGCCGCGCTTTCCCCCCTCTACATTGGCGGAAAGTTCATTGCAGCAGGCATCGCGCAACAACTACTCGCAGCGCTTGTAGAAACGTTTGTGCGATACGATCTTCAAGCCGCTCTCCATTCTGGCTCAGATGTCAAGCCCTATACAACGTCAGGCGGGTTCTCGACTATCGAACCCGACCGTTCCATTGAGTGGGATGACTACTTTCCCCACGGTTCTAAAGCAGGCCAAGACACTCCGGAAGACTGGGACAACTGGTACAAGTGGGAGCTGTACCGTCAAGGAGCAGGCTGGGTGTTACAACACTCCGACTCATATGATTTCTACGGACACTTTCGGGAAAATACAGGTACTCCCAAGACCTTCAACTACGAAAAGGCTTACAGGGACGATGCCCACATCCGAAACTACGTCAACACAGACCTCAATGCGTCACTGCAGGCTGCGAATGAGGCAGTGATGGCCGGCCAGACAGACGTGACGCTCTATTCCCCCAAGCACGCAGTCGGCAATCCGGCCACCGAAAACTGGCAGAGAACGATTGGCGGCCACACGATGTACACCGACACGGATGTCAAGGTCGAGGGAGACACCGTGACCGCCACCGTTACTGTCTACGCTCGGGATCGTTGGAATTTCAATCGAGACAGTTCTGACATGGGCTCAGGCACGCCAGATGAGGTCAATGGGCGTTTTGAAGAGCTCGGGTGGGGAAAGAGCTTTGATTCCAGCGGCAGCTTAACCCGCACCTACACCTGGAAAGTCGGCGAACAGCCACCCGTTCTGGATACGCACACCACCGAGAGCAACGAAGACCGTAAGACGCACGACTACGAAAAGTACAAGCCACGATGAGTTCACAACAGCTTCTATCAGATGAGTCCCTTAACCGCTTTTTTCCGGCCCACACTCTGTTCCAGATCCTGGACCGCAGTGTTGTCCTGCGCCCAGGCGAACTCCTCATCGGACCTTCGAATAGGTTTCTGATCATCTGCGCGGAGGCAACCGACGAGTGGAGTGCTTTGTTCGCCGAGCACTGCACCGGTGAATACACTGAGGAGCTCCACCTTCCTCACACTCTCGCGCGTCTCGCAGGCGAAACATGGTTGACGGGACCGGACCTACCAACCTATCTGGGCATCAGCTTCCCGGCGACCGACGTGGCAGTCTGCGGGAACTACGTGTACATCTCATTCAATGTGGGAGCCTGACCAATGAATTCACTCCGTCGGTTGTCCCTTCCCGTGCTCGCTATCGCGGCGCTCGCCGCCGCGTGCAACCCGTTCATACCCAGGAACACGCCGGCGGCCACACCAACTCAGTATCCACAGGACCCGCGCTTCGCCGAATTCACGTACGAGACCGATGATGAGCTGAACGTTCAGGAGCGCGTCGACTCATTCAACGAGCGCATACCCGGACTGGGAGCGACCGCCGGCCACGTCCTCGTAGCCCATTTCCGGGATGGCGCGGACTGGCAGCCGACGCCGGACCGCCAATTCTGGCTGACCGGTGTCGCACAGGTCCCCGACACGACGATCACCATGCTCGTCGATGACAGCGTCGGCGCATCTTCGTTGTTGCCCGGCATCCACCCTCTCCTGTACGAGTACGTACCCGAGGAATGTGCTTTCACAACCGTCGACCCCGCCGTTGCAAACAAGGTCCTTGGCACCGATCCGGAAGCCATCTATTCGGATTGGGGATCATTCGAGATCCGCGAGTTTGCGGTCTCCGCGCAGTGCAATCTCATTATCGTCACCGGCGATGGCCTCAACGCCTAGCGCACCGACCTGAAGGACACTCATGAAGCTTGCACTCAAAACCCTCGTGCCGCTCCTCGCAGTCGCGGCACTCTGCGCCGCGTGCAACCCCTTCATACCCAGGAACACGCCGGCGGCGACGCCAACTCAGTATCCGCAGGACCCGCGCTTCGCCGAATTTGTCTACAAGAGCGACGAGACTCCGACGGTCCAAGATCGAACCGACTCCGTCAATGTTCGATGGCCGAACACGAAGGCGAGCGAAGCGCACATCGTCCTCGAGTATTCCCCGGCGCTTGCTTTTCTCCCCGCACAGGACCCCGAATTCTGGCTGACCGCTGTTGCCACCATCCCCGACGAGACGATCCAGCTCCTCGCCGAGGGAGAAGCCACCAACACACTCCTGCCCGGCATCTATCCTCACCTCTACGAGTACGTACCCCAGGAGTGCGAGTTCACCACGATCGACCCGAAGTTCGCGGACAAGGCGCTCGCACCGGATAAGGAAAAGATCCCACACGATTTCGGCCCCATGGACATACAAGCGCTAGCCATATCCGAGGATTGCCACCTTCTCGTGTTCACCGCACTCGGCAATGCCTATCCCGAATCCTAGAACAGGCTCCCCCTCGAACACGCCCGGCCTCGTCATGGAGAGCCCGAAGGATCCGCCCAAGGATAAACATGAAGCACCCACTCAAGGCCCTCGTACCCCTGCTCGCCATCGTGGCGCTCGCTGCCGCGTGCAACCCGTTCGCACACAAGTCTTCGGCTCCTCAGTACCCGAAGGATCCACGCTTTGCGGAGTTCGTCTTCCAAAGCGATAAGGAGCCGACCATCAAGGATCAGACGGACTCCGTGAACCTACGTTGGCCAAACATGGAGGCAAGCGAAGCGCACCTCACCATCGCTTATTCCAGCCAAACAGGCTTCCTTCCCGACAAGGACCCCGAATTCTGGCTCACCGCCGTTGCCGCTGTCCCCGATGAGACGATCCAGCTCCTCGCGGAGGGCGCAGCCACCGACACGCTCCTGCCCGGCATCTATCCCGATCTCTACGAGTACGTGCCGCAGGGATGCCAGTTCACCACGATCGACCCGGAGTTCGCGGATAAGGCCCTCGCGCCGGATAAAGAGAAGATCCCACACGATTTCGGTCCCATGGACATCCAAGCGCTGGCCATGTCGGAAGATTGTCACCTTCTCGTGTTCACCGCCCTCGGCTACTCCTGAGCCCCAGGGACCTCCCACTCGTCCTCTCCACCGCGCCCCGACCTCGTCCATTTTCGAGGCCGGGCGACCTCTTGTGCACACGAAACCATCGCAAAACTGAAAAACGAAAACTCACCCTGAGCTAAGTCGCGCCTCGAAGGTCCTAAAACGCCCAATGAGAGGCCAATTTTCGTTGATTACGTGTGGCGATTTTTCCGCACGAAAAAGCCAAAAAATCACACCCACCTATCTTGTCTGAACAAAAACGGCCGCTGGGACCTCGGACCCAGTCATAACCTGGGCTGGACAGCACCCACGAGGAAGGATCCCCCAGTGCGCATCGCTCTCTTTTCCACCTGCCTGGCAGACGTCATGTTCCCCCAGGCTGCCCAGGCCACAGTGACCCTGCTTGAACGCCTCGGCCACGAGGTTGTCTTCCCTGAAGACCAGGTCTGCTGCGGCCAGATGCACGCAAACACCGGCTACTTCGAAGACGCCGCGAAGATTACCCGCAACCACGTCAAGACCTTCGAGCCCGTGCTCGACGGCCAGTGGGACGCCATCGTCGTCCCCTCCGGCTCCTGCACCGGTGCAGCGCGCCACGAGCAGAAGATCGTCGCCGAGCACGTGGGCGACGAGCATCTCGCGAAGCAATCCCAGCGTATCGCTGAGCACACCTACGACCTCACCGAGCTCATCACCGACGTTCTGGGCCTCGAGGACGTGGGCGCGTACTTCCCCCACACCGTCACGTACCACCCGACCTGCCACTCGCTGCGTATCGCCAAGGTCGGCGACCGCCCCTACCGCCTCCTGCGCGCCGTCGAGGGACTGACTCTCGTCGACCTGCCCGACGCCGAGGTCTGCTGCGGTTTCGGTGGCACCTTCTCCATGAAGAACTCTGAGACCTCCACGTCGATGCTCGCGGACAAGGTCACCAACGTCATGTCCACGCGCGCTGAGGTCCTCGTCATGGGCGACTACTCCTGCCTCATGCACGTCGGCGGCGGCCTCTCCCGACTCAACTCGGGCATCCGCCCGATGCACCTCGCCGAGATCCTGGCATCCACCAAGGATCAGCCCTTCGAGGGCAACATCTCCTTCGCACCCGAAAGCGCACAGGTGATCTGATATGTCTGAAACGTTCATCGGCATGCCCGGCGTGGTCTCTGACGACTCAAACGCCCAGGCACACACCGGCGGCTGGCGCACCACCGTCTCCATCCCTGAGGACACCCTCCGCTGGGGCCCCACCTTCCCGGAAGGCGCCCACAAGACGCTGGCCAACACCCAGATGCGCCGCAACCTGGGTCACGCCACCCGTACGATCCGCACCAAGCGCGGACAGCGCGTCGCGGAGATGCCGGACTGGGAGGATCTGCGTAACGCCGCCGAGGCCGTCAAGTTCGAGGTCGAGTCCCGCATGCCCGAGCTCCTCGAAGAGTTCGAGCGCAACGTGACCGCCCGCGGCGGCATCGTCCACTGGGCGCGCGACAAGCACGAGGCCAACCGCATCGTCGCGGACATCATCAAGTCCAAGGGCGTTGACGAGGTCGTCAAGGTCAAGTCCATGGCCACCCAGGAGACCAACCTCAACGAGTACCTGAAGGACCAGGGCATCCACGCTCGCGAGACCGACCTCGCCGAGATGATCGTCCAGCTGGCCGACGACATGCCCAGCCACATCGTGGTCCCCGCGATCCACCGCAACCGTTCCGAGGTCCGCGGTATCTTCCTGGATCGCATGGAGGACGCGCCCCGCGACCTCTCCGACGACCCGACCGAGCTGACTGCCGCCGCACGCTCCCACCTGCGCAAGAAGTTCCTGCACGCCAAGGTCGCCGTCTCCGGCACCAACATGGGCATCGCGGAAACCGGCACCGTCTCCATCTTTGAGTCCGAGGGCAACGGCCGCATGTGCCTGACCCTGCCCGACACGCTCATCACTCTGATGGGCATCGAGAAGCTGGTTCCTCGCTTCCAGGACGTGGAAATCTTCTCCCAGCTCCTGCCCCGCTCCGCCACCGGCGAGCGCATGAACCCCTACACCTCCATGTGGACGGGCGTCACCCCCGGCGACGGCCCCCAGGAATTCCACCTGATCCTCATGGACAACGGCCGCACCAAGGTCCTCGCCGACCCGATCGGCCGCCAGGCCCTCGCCTGCATCCGCTGCGGCTCGTGCATGAACATCTGCCCGGTGTACCAGCACACCTCCGGCCACGCCTACGGCTCCGTTTACCCGGGCCCCATCGGCGCGATCCTGACCCCGCAGCTCACCCAGGGCCTCGACGAGCACGATCCCGTGCACACCCTGCCCTTCGCGTCCTCCCTGTGTGGCGCGTGTGGCGAGGTCTGCCCCGTCAAGATCGACATCCCGACGATCCTCATCCACATGCGTGCGCGCACGGTTGACGTCAAGCGCAACCTCGTGCCGGACGTGTGGGACCTCGCGATGGGCGTGACCACCCCGGTCATGTCGAACGCAAAGCTGTGGAAGGCCGCGAACGTGCCGACCAAGGCGACGCGCCTCTTCGCGAAGAAGGGGGCTATCGGGGCGCTGCCGTTCCCGGCCTCGCTGTGGACGCGCGCACGCGACCTGCCGGTCGCCCCCAAGGAGACCTTCCGTCAGTGGTGGAAGCGCACCCACAAGGATTCCGACGCCAACGCGCCTCGCACCGACGCCCCCGCGACGGGTGTCCCGCTCGCGTCCGAGCACGGCATGACCACCAACACGACCCCGAAGGAGGCGTGACATGAGCACCACCATGGATGCAAAGACCGCGATCCTCGCGCGAGCACGCGACGCCATCTCTCGTTCCCAGCAGGGCCGTCCGGTGCGCCCGATCCCCCGCGACTACATTCGATCCACCGAGCACGCGCCCGGTTCGGACGCGGTCATCGAGGAAATGATCGAGACGCTCGAGGACTACTCCGCGCAGGTCGTCGTGGTCTCCGAGGAGTCCGAGGTCGCCGACGCGATCTCGAAGTTCCTGGCCGACCAGAAGGCCACCTCCGTCGTGGTCCCCACTGGCCTGGACGAAGCCTTCAAGAAGGCCGCCGCCCGCGACGGCCGCACGGTGCGCGAGGATAGCCGCGAGCAGGCGATCCCGACGCTGGAGCTGGACGAGATTGACGCCGTCGTCACGCGTTGCCGCGTCGCGATCTCCCTGTCCGGCACCATCGTCCTCGACGGTGAGCCCGACCAGGGTCGCCGCGCGATCTCGCTCGTGCCCGACACCCACGTCGTCGTCCTCAAGGCCTCCGACATCGTTCCCACGGTGCCCCAGGCCGTCGAGATCCTCGGCAAGAACCCGACCCGTCCGATGACCTGGATCGCCGGCGGTTCGGCGACCTCCGACATCGAGCTGGTCCGCGTCAACGGCGTGCACGGCCCCCGCTTCCTGCGAGTCGTCATCGTCAAGTGACCTGATCACAGCACAGGAGTGCCCGGCTGCCTCACGGCAGCCGGGCACTATGCTTATCGGGGACTACGCCCACCCGCTATTTTCCCGCGGCGCAGTCTCACGCAGGTAGCGGCCCGTCACCGAGGCCTCGTTGGCCGCGATTTCGCTCGGGGTGCCCTGTGCGACGATACGACCACCTTCGATGCCACCGCCCGGGCCCATGTCGATGACCCAGTCGGCGCAACGGATCAGGTCCAGGTCGTGCTCAATGACGAGAACGGTTGCTCCCCGCTCGATGAGGTGCTGGAGCACGTCGATGAGGACCTGCACGTCATCCGGATGCAGGCCGATGGTCGGCTCGTCGAAGACGAACAGCGTCCCGTCTTGGCGCCGTCCCATCTCCGAGGCCAACTTGAGTCTCTGCGCCTCGCCACCGGAGAGGGCGGGAGTGGCCTCCCCGAGAGTCAGGTAGCCCAGGCCAAGGCCCGCGAGGGTCTCCAGGATCGCTCCCGCCTTCTTCAGCCCTCGCACGGCCACCCGGGCCTCGTCAACACTCATCGCCAGAATGTCCGGCAACGAAAGCCCATCGCGGCGAATCTCGTCGGCCTGCGTGCCGTAGCGGCTCCCTCGACAATCCGTGCACTCGATGTCCACGTCGGGCAGGAACTGGACATCCAGGGTGATCTGCCCGGTCCCGTCACACGTGGGACAGCGCAGTGAGCCCGTGTTGTAGGAGAAGGCACCGGGCTTCAACCCGGCTGACTGAGCCTCCTCGGTGCGCGCAAACGCCCGGCGAAGCTCGTCCAGGACACCGGAGTACGTCGCCACGGTCGAGCGTACGTTCACGCCAATGGGCGTCGCGTCGATCAGGTTGACCCGTGCGATACCTGCGGCGTCTACGTCGCGCACGTGCGCGGGCAAAGGCTCACCCGTCAGGCGCGCACGCAGCGCGGGAACCAGCGACTCAAGGACGAGCGTCGTCTTACCCGACCCGCTGACACCCGTCACGGCCGTCAACGAGTCCAGCGGGACGTCCACGCTCAGGGGCCGAACCGTGTGGATCTGGTCAGTCTCCAGGTGAAGCGCACCGCGCCCGTCGATATCCGTGCTCCGGTCCGACTCCCCCGCCGCACGCTCGACCCGACGCAACCCAGCCACGTACGGGCCGATGCGGGAGGCTGGGGCACGGCAGGCCTCGTCGATGGGACCCTGGAAGATGACGCGACCGCCGTCCGCGCCAGCTCCCGGGCCGATCTCGATCAGGTGGTCCGCGGCGCCGAGGACGCGCGTGTCGTGGTCGACGACGACGGCGGAATTCCCGTCGGCGATGAGTTCCCGAATGATCGCCAGGACGCCGTCGACGTTGGAGGGGTGTAGGCCAATGGTCGGCTCGT
>ERZ773246.273-NODE-273-length-22737-cov-20.7412_pt1 | contig 22737 bp, 15 predicted proteins | sample MGYA00580519_ERZ773246 | MGnify/ENA primary metagenome ERZ773246 (study PRJEB29015, sample SAMEA2738153) | human oral metagenome | biome: human oral; feature: human-associated habitat; material: saliva | place: China | collected 2246 ...
TGCTCGCCGGTGATGGCCGGGTCGTTGCAAACACTAATAGTTTATGTGGCTTTTGGCTCCGAATGCAACCCCGATCGGTGTGGGTTTGAACGCCTTCACTCCCCTACTGTCCCCACAGGGTCCGGGGAATAGACGGGTCACTCTTCCGCGAGTTTCCGAGCCCCGAGGGTCCTTAATAGACCCCCGCGAGCCGCGTACTCGGATGTGTCACCCAATGCATGTTTTTGCATCGACGCATTGTGGCTTTAAGTTGGTTTTGAATTTTGGCATCGAATTTTTGAAAGCATCTTTCAGATGACCACAAGATATTGGGTTGAGAAGAAGACTCGTCCACTAGATATTCATCCCGCAAAACCTTTCCCTCCTTCACCCCCGGTGTGGGAACTAATTCTTGCGACCCACGGGGTGATGTATAGCGAGTGAATAGAGTGCATATTCGGGGATTGCGGAGCGATTTTCCTTGGCTAATTAGCCCGTTTTCTTCGCCCATTCGATAGATTCCAGACCCTCCCAAGGGAGAGTTGCGCGCCCCACTCACCCTGTCTCATTGCCAGAAATTTAGTCACTCCCCCAGAGGTTCCAGGTCTTAAATGTGATATAAATCATGTTCTCCAATGTGCTTCGCACCCGCCTATCACCTCCCCTACTCCTGTCATCGTGATGCAATCTCGGCACCTTGGAATCGGCTACCGCCACCCGGATTCAAAATTCCCCCAGGGATTACTAAGGCTTAATTTCATGCATTTTGAACTCAATTAATATAAAATAACCCATATATGCATCAATGATGATTCTAGGGCTTCTGTCATGAGGAACCCGTCAAAGCTGACGGTTCCAGACCTGCACGAGCTGGATTAGTGCAAGCCGTAACGGCGCACATCCCGCGGTTTCATCGTTGATTCATGCGTGCGCTCCGTCCCAACGGCAGAGCACGCCCAAGGCACCTTCCGGCCTTCCGGTTACGCAGCCGGGTTTGTCCCGCGCGAACCACGACTATCACGAATACAACCACGCACCCACCCCGGGTGTCCCGGAATCTGAGGATGCACTCGTTGAGGGTTGGGAAAAATACCCGGGCCCTTTAAAGCTGACCGGCCAGTACACCGGCGAGTATCAGCCGGCCACTTCATCCGCCCCGGCGCAGAACGTGCCCAAGCCCCTCAAGACTGTTCCCCACCGTGACGAACCGACTTTCGAGGGTGCCTACGAGACGTTGCGTGCGTACTATAGCGCCCTCATCACCACGCTTAAGGATGGACGCTACGCGTCTCAGGCGGTGGAGCTGATCCATCCAGAAGATCGAAGTGCTATCGCTGAGATTAACGCGGTCAAGGAACTCTATGAGCAGAAGGGCTGGTACATGGAGTTCACCTGTAGCATTTCGATGCAGAAGACGGAGCCGGTGGGTGCGGTGAAGGACGGCGACGGGTACGTGGTGATTTATGTTGATGCCGAGTACTCAGCCACCGCCGTTCACCAGCCTGACGGCACCGAGCGGAAGGTCCCGGCCGTCACCCAGACTTCCACGCCGCACGTCATGCTCTTCGCCGAGGGTAAGTGGTGGAGGATTAGCGTCCCCTACATGAACGAGCGTTTAGGAACCGGTTCGGATTCTTCCGGCAGCTCCGGCGATTCTCACGGACCCGCCGGCGTCTAGGGCCGCTTGATTCCGGGCGATTCTCATCGGGTAGGTTCAGCATCTGTTCCTCCCCGAGTTCGGGTTAGCGTGCACTTAAAGATAACGTTCAGGGTTTTTTGACGAACCTTTCAAACGGGTCACTTATAGTCGAACCCGGATGCTCCCCCGCGTTCCTCGCACCGAGGTTTTGGGGCCGAGCATCCGGGTATATCCGTACCGCGCACCATACGACAGGACCCCCGCAATACCGGCGTACACACAAACGCCGCACCACGCGGGCCTACATCAGGAGGCCACGATGTCTTTCCTCAATCAAGCACCCAGCCGACGCAATATCCTTCTGGGCGGTATTGGCCTTGCCGCTCTTGCCCTGGCCGGATGCGCCAAGGATGTCCGTCCGCTTGCCGACGGGTCGGCTTCCCCCACTGACTCGCCCAGCGGTTCTCCCAGCACCTCTCCCAGCTCTTCCGACAGCGCGTCCGCTTCGGCTTCTTCCAGCGCCTCGGGCAGCACCCGAATCATCCCCGAGGATGAATACCTCAAGGATAGTGACAAGTACCTCGGTCCCCTGAAGTACGAGTACAAGGAGCTGTCGAACAAGTACGTCGAGGCCACCGATACCTCCCCCGCGAAGAACGTCCCCACCCCGGTCATCGATCAGACGGCGCGGCGCACCAACACCCTCGAGGGCGCCTACAAGACCCTGTGCGCCTATCAGAGTTCTTACGTCTACCTCATGCGTACCGGCACGATTGAGTACGCTATCAACCTCATGAACAAGGACGATACCAAGCTCAGCGCCGAGCTTCTCAACGTCCACACCCTGTATTCTAAGGGCGGTTGGGTCAAGGGCTACGAGAATAAGATGAGTATTCTCTCGGAGTACAGGACGCGCGCTTACGCCTCGACTGAGCTGAGCGCAGTGTCTTTCCCCTGCGAAGACTGGGCGAGCGAGTTTACGACCTATCAGAACGGCTCGAGCCAGGTTCAGGAGGCAAGCACGATTCAGGTTCCCGTGATTCTGGTCTTTGACCAGGGTAAGTGGAACGTGACCAGCGCGGAATTCTTCAGGTCTGAATACAGCGAACGCTTCAAGAAGATTTTCGCTGGTTCCGGTGGTTCCTCTTCGAGTTCCTCCGGTGGCTCATATTCCGGTACCGGAGTCTAGACCGAGCTGGCCGATTTGCTTCCACGCTATGAGGGCGGGGCGGGTATCAATTCAACTGATACCCGTCCCGCCCTTCATCTGGACCTTTAGCCTGTGCCTTCCGTCTGCGCTGGTGACGATTGTGACGCAACCAATTGCACGGCCAATTGCGCCGAGCGAACGGAAGCCCGTGTTAAGCCCCCCCCCCAGTCCGGGGCAGCCGGCCCACGCGCGCGTTCCGAACATGACGATAGCCCCGCATCCCTGACAACTAGGAAAACCAGGGACGCGGGGCTACGCCTTGATGTCTCACGCTCCTCCCCCGCGGCGGGCATCGCACCGGGAGTACAAACGGAGCATGAACACAGCGGAACGTTACGAGGTGGCACGCTCACGCAGACGCTCGTGAACCTCGCTCACGAAACGGTTCTGATCATCGCGGGCGTAGTACACGACCTCGCCAATCACGGTGATGGCGGGCGGCCTCACTCGGGCGCAATCGGCCTTCGCATTCTCCAGGGTCGTCACGGTAACCCGCTCGTTCTCGGAGAACCCGTTTTCGATGGTCGCCAACGGCATCTCGCCCTCAATCCCACGAGAGAGCAGAGACGCCACCGTATCGGGCAGGGTGCGCACGCCCATCAGCAACACCACGGTGCCGGAGGCACGCAGAGTTGCCTCGACCGCAGCCAGGTCATCCTCAGAAAGACCCGAATGGCCGGATACCACGGTGAAGATCGAGGACACACGGCGCAGGGTCACCGGGATACCAGCACGTCCGGGAACGGCGATAGCGCTGGTGATACCGGGAATCACCTCGGCCTCAAGGCCCGCCGCGATGCACGCATCCAGCTCTTCGGCGCCGCGACCGTACACGTACGGGTCGCCGCCCTTCAGACGCACCACGGTCTTACCCGAAAGCGCGTAGTCAATCATGAGCTGCTGGATGCGGGACTGCGGAACAGCGTGCTTACCGGGCACCTTGCCCACATCGACGATGAGGGCGTTGGGGGCGTACTCGCCGTATTCCTGCGGGGCGAGGTGATCCAGCAGGACCACGTCCGCCTCACCCAGAGCACGCACAGCGCGCAGGGTCAGCAGGTCGACGGCGCCGGGGCCGCCACCGACAATGTAGACCTTGCCGGGGTGCTCGGCGCGCTCACCGGGCAGGGCGATACCGCGCTCGGTCACGCTGTCATCCAGGCTGTGACCGGGCGCCCCGCCCGCGAGCACCTCGTCAATCGTGGCGAACTCGCGGGGCGGGAACAGCGGAATCTTCGGGCCCATACTAGGCTGCCGGAACCGGGTTGAGGTCACTGGGCTTACCCACGGGAATCTTGGTACCGGTCACCAGAACGGTGTTGGACTCGCCAGCCTTGACAGCCGCAATCTCCTCGGGGGTTGCGGGGCGAATCTGCTCGCGCTCCAGCACGAACAGGTGCGATGCCTCGTCGCTGCCGTTGGGCTCGTTGATGAAGGCGCGGAAGCGGCGCAGACGACGCTCGTCCTTCAGGGTTGCGGCCCACTCGTCCTCGTAGGAATCCACGTGACGCTGCATGTCGCGCTCGAGGTCCTCGCACACGCCCAGGGAGTCCTCGATGAGGACGGACTGCAGGTGTGCCAGACCGTCGCCGTGCTCCTCGTCCAGGTCCTCAAGCCAGCGAGCGGTACGCTGCAGCTTGTCCGCGGTACGGATGTAGTACATCAGGTAGCGGTCGATGTAGCGCACGACGTCCTCGCTGGAAGCGTCCTTGACGAAGAGGCGGCCGTGGGCGGGGGTTGCGCCACCGTTACCACCCAGGTACAGGTTCCAGCCGTTGCTGGTTGCAATCAGACCGACGTCCTTGCCCTGAGCCTCGGCGCACTCGCGGTTACAGCCGGAGACACCGAACTTGAACTTGTGCGGGGAGCGCAGGCCGCGGTAGCGGTTCTCCAGGTGGATTGCCATACCGACGGAGTCCTGAACGCCGAAGCGGCACCAGCTCGAGCCCAGGCAGGACTTCACGTTACGCAGGGACTTACCGTAGGCCTGACCGGATTCGAAGCCGGCGTCGACCAGGCGCTCCCAGATGTAGGGCAGCTGCTCGAGGCGGGCACCGTACATACCGATACGCTGTGCACCGGTGATCTTGGTGTACAGGCCGAACTCCTCGGCAACCTCGGCGATGACGGCCAGCTTCTTGGCGGGAATCTCGCCGGCGGGAATACGCGGGACGACGGAGTAAGTGCCGTCCTTCTGCATGTTCGCCAGTGCGCGGTCGTTGGTCTCCTGCAGACCACCGCGGCCGGAGTCCAGCACGTAGGAGTTGCGGAAGGAGGAGAGGATCGATGCAACGGTCGGCTTACAGATGGCACAGCCGTCGCCGCCGTGACCGAAGCGAGCAATCACGGAGTCGAAGTCGTCCAGGTTGGTCAGACGCACGGCCTCGGCCAGCTCCGCGCGGGAGAAGTCGAAGTGCTCACACAGGGCCTTGGAGACGGTCAGGCCCATCTTCTTCATCTGCTGCTCGAGGGTCTTCTGCAGCATGGGCACGCAGGAACCACACTGGGTACCGGCGGTGGTGCAGGCCTTCAGGGATGCCACGTCGTGGTTACCGTCAACGATGGCCTCACGCACGGTGCCGAAGCTGATGTTGTTGCAGGAACACAGGATTGCGTCGTCAGGCAGTTCGGTGTCGGGGATGCCGTCGCCGCCGCCAGCTGCGGTCAGGTAGACGTTCGGCTCGGCGGGCAGCTCGCGACCCAGCAGAGGCTTCAGGGAGTCGAAGGGGGCGGTGTCACCGACGAACACGCCACCCAGCAGGGTCTTGGCGTCGCCGCTGGTCACAATCTTCTGGTACATGCCGCGAGCGGGGTCAGCGAACAGAACCTCGAGGCAGCCCTCGGTGGTACCGCGGCGGTCACCGAAGCCAGCCACCTGAACGCCGGAGAACTTCAGCTTGGTGGCGATGTCGAATTCCTCGACCTTTGCCTCTTCGTTGTCGTTGAGCAGGTTGGCTGCCACTGCGTCGGCCATAGCGTTAGCCGGTGCAACCAGACCCCAGGTGCGGCCCAGCACGCAAGCAACCTCACCGATAGCCCAGATGTGCTCGTCGGAGGTGTGGCAGGCGTCGTTGACGACGATACCGCCGCGCTCGCCAATGTGCATGTCGGCGGCGCGAGCCAGCTCGTCATTGGGGCGAATACCGGCACCGAAGACCACCATGTCGGCGGGCAGGGTGCGGATGTTAGCGTCCTCGGAGGGAGAGTCTGCGATGGAGACGGAGACGACGTTACCGTCGGCATCCTTGTTGATACCGGAGATGAACACGCCGGTCTCAATATCAATGCCGGTTGCCTTGATCTGGGCGTTCACGGCGTAACCGCCGCCCTGGTCCACCTCGACGGAGAGCAGCCAGGGAGCCACGTCCAGAATGGTGGGCTCCGCGCCGAGTTCCTTCAGGCCCTCAGCAGCCTCGAGACCGAGCAGACCACCACCGACAACGATGCCGCGGGGTGCGCGGCCCAGGGTGGACTGCAGGCGGTTGACCTCGGAAACCATGTTCTTCACATCGTCGACGGTGCGGAAGACGTGTGCTGCGTCCGAGTTGAGAATGGGGATGCGAACCGCGCGGGAACCGGTTGCAAAAATCAGAACGTCGTAGGGGTACTCGTTACCCTCGGTGTCGGTGACGACGCGACGGTTACGGTCCAGCTTCTCGGCATGGCAGTTGTTGACCAGGTTGATGTTCTCAGCGTTCCACAGCTCCGGATCGCCGAGGGTCAGATCCTTCTCGGGGTCCTTGAAGAGCTGCTCAATGGCAACGCGGTCGTAAGGGGTGTAGGGCTCATCGTTCAGCACGGTGATGGTGTCTGCGGCACGACCGGCTGCCTCTGCGCCCTCGTGGTATGCGCGAACAAAACGCCATGCGGCGGGTCCTGCACCGACAACGAGAATGTTGCGGGGGGTGTTCGACATGGATTTTCCTTTCCTAGTTTGCGATGCGATAGCTCTGCATCCTCGCCGTGGGCGGCGATTATGTCCCTGGGATTCGTCCCGTAACTTATTTGCGGCGCACATGCTGCAACACGGAAATCCCGGATTTGCCAAGATAAGGGGGTCGTACCAACGGAGCCCAAGGCCCCGCGAAACCTCTTATCTTCTGCAACTCCTGAAAATTACGAAACATTTTTGTGTGGGATTATGTTGTTTTCTTCAGGTGCCCAAAAATGATTCCGAGCTACGACTTTCATCGTACATGGTAGCGCAGGGTACGGGTAGCCAAAATCAGCATTTTGTGAGAAAAAATTCTGAAAAACTTCCGCGAAATAACAGCCCAGATGAGGGCATACACACCTCCGGCGGCAGCGGATTTAGGTAAGGCTAATCTATAAAATTTAGGGTTGTATTTTAGGGTGAAAATAACCTTTAGCTTTCTCGCGCGCCCCATTTCCCAATGTGGGTTTCATAGGGTAAACTCCAAACAAAGAACACGTGAATCGCAATTACGCCCAAACCGTGATTGATCTCGCCTCCGCGCGACACACACCGTTTCGAAAGGAAAACCCCATGGCCGATAACTGGGTCCGCATCTGCGCCGAATCCGATCTTGAAGAGAACTGGGGCGAAGTCGCTCTGGTCGACAACCATCAGTACGCCATCTACAAGACCAAGCACGGCATCTACGCCAGCGATCACCTCGACCCGCACAGCCAGGCACTCGTTCTGGCCCGCGGCATTATCGGCGAGAAGAACGGCCACTCCACCATCACCTCCCCCCTCTACAAGGAGGTCTACGACCTGACCAATGGTGAGTGCCTCTCGGACTCCTCCTACTCCCTCAACGTGTACCCCGTTGAGGTCCGCGACGGCGACGTCTACCTGCTGGCCAACTAATTCGGACAGCTCATAGACAATTCAAAATTAACGAAAGGCCCCCGCTTCCTCTGAGGAAGCGGGGGCCTTTCGCGCGGAACGAGCCCAAATTAGTTCTTAGGCGGCAAGCGCCTCATCCATGCGATCGACAAAGCACTCTGCCACAACCCTGGCGGACGCAGGGTCCTGTGCGTTCACCAGCGGCGCGGCGACCTTCACCGGCAGGCCCGTCGAAGCGGCGTCACGGCGCATCTTACCGGCAAAGAAACCCTCCGCCAGCAGGTAGGTTGCGGCGTACTCTGGCTTATACTCGGCCACCACCTCGTGGAACTTCGGATCGATGGAAGCGATAAAACCGTGCTGAACCTGGGTTCCCAAGGCCTCGGAGAGCAGCTCGGCGGCACGCTCCATATCGGCGCGGCCATCGGCGCGGGAGGAGCCGGCGGCGCCCTGCACCACGACGGAACCGTTCTCGGGGGTCCAGCCGGCCTCTTCAAGGCGGGTCCGAGCCAGGCGAGCAAGGCGGGAATCGGGGCCAAGAGACTCAGCGATTACGATACGTTCGATGCCGCTCGCGCGGGCTGCCCGGCGCAGGTCCACCTGGGTATGGAACCCGGTAGAGAGCAGAATCGGGACAATAACGCAGGGCTCGTCCTTGGGCAGAGCCGCCGCGGCATCATCCACGCTGGGCGATTCGACATCAACATAAGCCTCGTGCACGCGGTATTCCACGCCGTCAGTACGCTGGTCCAGCAGGGAACGCACCTGTTCGCGAATCAGGGCGATGGCTTCACGGCCGACAGCGGAGTCGGTACCGTGAGAGGTCGCGAGAACATTCAAAACAGTCATGCTCCCATTGTAAAAAATTCCCGGGGCAAAATGCCCGGCCCACACAAATTTATGAGCCACAAAAGCCCCCGCTCCCCCACTCAAATCGAGTGAGACAGCGGGGGCTGGTGAGGGCAAACTCGAGGCCCGAATGCAACTGAGGTGACAACACTGCTGAGCGCCCACGCCCGGCGAGTCACCGGCGTGAACCGGAATTTACACCCCGTCGCCCTCAGCTCCTGAAAGCCTTATTTGCGGCGCGAGGAGTGGGCCCAGGTCATACCCAAAGAGCCCAGAACCATTCCACCACCAATGGCCAATAGTACGGCCAGTGCGGATGAGGAGGCCATCATGCCATGGGCCAAGTCGGCTTCTGAGGCCTTCACCCCGTCACGGCCCTTCTGCTCGGAACGCACCTGCGAGGAGGAACCATCCAGCGTCGAAGGCCGTCGCGATTGGGTAGCGGGCTCGGTTTCTGAGGGCGCGCTCGTACGAGCGGTAGCCTGCTCGTCCTGTGCATCGCGTGTGCGGTAGCCTAGCGCAGATGAAGAAGAGGCAGCGGGGCGGGCAACGGCCTCCGTCCCCTCTTCGACAGAGATGGTGGGGTCCTTCCGGTCCCCGGCCAGGGCGGTTGCAGAACGTACGCCTCGGGTCTTCGTCTTATTCCCGTCACCAGCCACTTTCACGGCATTCTGCTCCTCACCGCTCGAGGCCGTTGAGGGGGCCGCAGAAGAGGTGCCAGCCACTGCGGAGGATGAAGAATCCGAGGAATCATCAGTGGAGGTGTCGTCGCTTTCACCCTGGGAATTTCCGGTATTGTTACTTCCTCGAGAAACGGTGAAGCGTACCGTGCTGACCTGGACATCTCCACCGCTGGTGGCGTCTATTGCCACTACCAAGTAGGTGCGACCGGTCTGCAGGGAGGCGCCGGGTACACCCAGCACCGCCTCAAAGCTTCCGGAGGAGAGGTCCGAAGGGTTCACCCTCACAATAGCTAGGGCGTCACCCACCGTACGCCCATCACTGTCGAGCTCCATGAGCATCAGGTCATACCCGTTGTCATTCGTTGCAAAGTTCTTGCCGCGCACCGTAACGGGCTTTACCGAATCGCTCGAGTTAACCTGGGAGTTCTGGATTGTCAGGCGAGGACTGTCTCGGTGATTCTGCCTACTTGCCTGAGCCTCGATCTTTTCGGAGCTAATCAGCTGAATATGCTCCGGTTCCTTTGTGACGTTCGGGGACTGGGTCACCACCGGCTGAGGAGTGGGGGCTACGGTAGAAGGAATATGCGTGGGGCTGGGCTGCGGTGAGGGAGACTCCGGGGTGTCTTTCTTCTCTACCGGTGTGGAGTCGGTTGCCGAGGGGCCCTTCGAGGACGCATCCTCACCGTGGGGCGGGGTAACTCCCGGCTGAGTAGAATACCGAGGATCGGAGGGAACCTCCACCAGGGTGTCGCGATCTCGCGCCAGAAAATCTACGCGCGTGATACCGTAGGCCGCATCCGTCAGGGTGATGGCGTAGAACGTTCCCTCAGCGGGCAAATCAAGCAGAAGCGCTACTTCCCCGGGGGAACCCCCTTCGGTCGGGGAGACAGAACGGTGGGTGCATTCCTCCGTCGACGTGCACGAAGTAACTTCTACCAGCACGCTCTCGGCAGATATTCCCTGAGGAAAACCCGACCAAACGAGCAGGGCAACACCGTTCTCACGGTGAATGGTCAGGTTAATATCACCCTCGTTAGGGTCATCGAAGTCGACGTTCGATTCCCCCTCGCGACGTTGCGTTATGGGGGCGTCCGAGTCGCCTACTCCAGCGACATCGTGTAAAGAGGGCGTAGGGTCGGCAACAGTATCGACGGCCATGGATGGGGCAAGCACCCCACTCTGCAGTCCCGCAGCAAGGGTCGCAACGGCAACTACACGGCGTTTTATAGATAATGTGCTCATGCAATGTGTCTTTTCGTGGTGTTTAACGAGGTGCTCCCACCCCCCGATTATTCTTCCAATCCCACACGGGGTAATCGACCGAGCCCTGGACAGAGTATCTATCCGGTGGCGTCCACGCCATACGACCACTGAGATGTGGGGTCAGGGTAAGGAGGAGTCCACGTCTATATATCGGCTTCCTCAACCCTATCATGAACTCCGAGGTTTATTCACTCAAGGGTATTTTGACTCCCCTAAACGCTGTCTTTACGCTCGGGGGAGTCGGCAAGTCCCGTAGATGCTTACCGGCGGAATACCCGAGACAGGGAGAAGGCATTCCTCCGAATGGCCATCCATACGGCGCCCGCCACCAGGCCCAATCCCACCAGTCCTACGGTCCAGAAGGTCACCCTATAGTCGGAGGCTTCCTCCATAACGTGTTCCGAAGAGGACGCCGCTTTCACGCCTTCCTGCTGCCCCGCGGTCGATTCGGAGTGCACCTGAGAGATAGGGGCGTTAACCTCAGCGGAACGGGAATTACCTTCCGTCTGACGGGTGGGGGTTAGTCCCTTGGCGCCGTCGGTAGGGGTCAGGGGCTGCGCGGCAGATGCCGATCCGCTCTTTACGGAGGCGCCGTCCTCCCCATTAGGCATTGCGGTATCGGACCCCGCGGCGTATGCCGAGGTCAGGGGTGACTGCCCGGCGGATGCATTGGTCTGGGGCGCCATAGTGCGCGCTTGCGCCAGAGCCTGAAGTCCCTGCTGACGGCGCTCGGCACGCGCCTGACTCTCACGGGTTGCGGTGGAATCGGCCCCGCTAGAACGGGAAGCGTTCGAGCTACCGTCGGTTGCGTTAGAAGAAGCATGAGAGGAGGCGTTCGCAGAGTTGTCGCTCTTCGCGGTAGTGGACGTTGAAGTAGCGCCCGTTTCATCGCGGCGAGTGGCGGAGGAATCCGCGGTATCCTGCGATTTCCCGGCACTCACCTTAAACCGAACCGAGGCCACAGCGGTGTCGTTGTTCTGCTCATCGACGTACACCAGGTACGCGGTATAGACCGAATCGGTCTTGAGAAGCGACCCCGGAACGCCAACAGCCACCTCGAGTTCTCCTCCAACGATGTGTGCAGCGTCCACGTGCGTGTACGAGACGGCATCGCCTCGGGGATTACCCTGCATATCGGTCTCAAGGACCATCAGGTCGTACCCGTTCTCTCGGGCGGGCAGGTTCTTTCCGACAACGGTCACGGGCTTCGTCTCTGCGTCAGAACGCAGCTCGGCGTAGCGAACGTTCAGCGTTGGAGCGTTCAGGTTCGCGTTGTCTCGGGAGGCGGTCAGGCCTCCGGGTACCTCGCTCACGATCTGAGTGCCGCGCTCCAGGCCGCCTGCTGCTTTCGGGGTAGGCGAAATCGAGGGCTGCGGATGACGGGCCTCTTCACGCGCTTTAGCCAGGATATTCTGCGTTTCGTCGTCAAGACGGATTCCCGACGAGTCACTGTCGACGTCCCCGTCACCGACAGGAACGATATGGGGAATAAGCGAACCGGCAGTAATTTTGAACTCCCCGTATCCCTCATCGAAGCTGTCCGTGTCGAGGACGGAGATGGTGTAGTAGCCTTCCTTCGGCGTACTCGGTAGCGTGAGCGTCAGAAGGGTAGAGCCATCCTGGGCTTTCACTACGCTCAGCTGCTGGGGAGTATAAGTGACTACCTCTCCGGATGCTTTACCGGAGACGGTGTAGTACTGAACGGCCACGAGATAGCGGCTCGAATCATTGATGTACTTCTCTTCGTAGAGAGGTTGCAGATTGAGGGTCACCCGGTTCTGTTCCACAGAATGAATTAGAACCTCAAGCGTATCGAGTTCAAGGTTGAAATCTTGCGAGGGACAATTCTGAGGATTCTCCGAATTGAGAATAGTAATAATACACTGCTGATCGACAGAAAAACCGGTTCCCTCCACCGCGGAAGCATTGGGTAACACAAACATACCCGTAGTTGCTAAAACGGAAAGCGTCAGGGCGCGGAAAGTTCGAGGTCGTTGAGTGATCATGATAGTGCCATTTCAATCGAAGCGGACGCACAACCTGCTGATAAGGAGTAGCTCACCACAAGCCCCTCTAACGCAATAATTATGCGTGCCGGTACATCGGTTACATCCCAGCCTAACACGAGTATTAAGATTTTAAATTCATTGCATTTGCGTGCTTATTGTTAGGCAGTATATGCACCTCAGAGTAAAACACTGTATGGCCACCCCATAAAACATCGTTATCGAAAAATACGAATGTTTAGAGGGAAGGTCGAATATCCCGCAAACAATTATTTCAATCGCCATAAAAGCCCAGGTGCACGACATATAGTGTCCAATCCAAGCCCTGAACACAGGCCATTCACGGTGTTATAACGCATAAACGTTCGCGCCGGGGGCCCACAAATCCACCTCTTATAAACCATCAAAATCATTTACACGTCATACAAGATTTGACAAAAATCCATTGCATAATGCGACACACATCTCACATAATGCAAAGACGCCCCGCGGTCGGTAATGCTACGCATCACCGCCACGGGGCGCCCTTCGAGGTAAATGCTCTGCTCCCCCCGCGCCTATGCGTTCGCGTCCATCGTCTCAGTTGCCGCTACTTCAGCAGAGGCCTCCGCCCGACGACGATACCGGTTCACCACCACGGCGCTACCCACGAAGACAACCGAACCGGCCAGCGCAATTCCCAGCGGCACGGTACCATCCGGCAGGGGTACATCTTCCGAAGCGCTTGCCTCCAGTTTCTGAGAATCGGAACCACCGCGAGCTTTCGTGCTTCGCGTATAGAACCCGTCGGAGCTCAGGCGAGAACCTTCCCGTGCAGTAGGGGCAACGCTCTCAGCGCTTCCCGCTGACACCTGATACCCCATCAGATTCACGATGGTGCGTCCGCCAATAAAGGCTGCGTATCCCGACATAACCGGGGTGACGTTCGATGCGGTAACGGGGTTACTCGTGACTGCATGAGCCTGCGGGGTTGCCCGCGCAGCCGAGGCATGGGCATGAGCGACATGATTCAGAGCGACATCTGTCGAAGGAATATGGGGAACGGTTTCCCCAGGGATTCCTCGAGCCGACGAAGATTCAACCGCAGAGGGTGAAGCATCACTCGGTGAGGAGATATCTGCCGGCAGCTGCTCACTCGAAGAATGAACCACAGTGCGCCTAGGCTGATTGTTGGCGTCTGCAGTTGAATCCGCCGAGCTGGCGCGCTGAATAATGCTCACGCTGAAGGCAGAGGTTGCCACGAGCCTCAGCTCATCGGGAGACTCTCCCCCCACCGCCACCACCCGGTACCGCTTACCGCCAACGAGTGAGGTTCCGGGGACCTTCAAATCAGCCGAGAACGCGCCGTCCCTGACCTGATCGGGGCTCACGTGGGTCGTGGCCAGGGGTGCGCCGACGGCTCCCCCGTCGGCAGGCATCTCGAAGACCATAACGTCATAGCCCAGGGAGCTCTCCCCCACGTTCTTGACGCGCGTGCGAATCGTCTGAAGATCACTTGAGCCTCGCAGCTCCGCGGTGGAAATCTCAAGAATGGCCTCGCGGGTTTCCGCGGGAATCTGATTCGAGGAGCGGTTATGCACCAGGATACGGTCGCCCTCGGGCTTGGGCGTATCAGAAACGTCGGTGGTAGATTCAGAACTACGGGGCTCCTCCACATCACCGGGTTTCTCAGATGCAGTAGCGGAGGGGGTCGGCGAGGCACTCTCCGAGGCAACCGGAGCCGGGGCCGGAGCGGCCGTGGGCTGCGGACGGTCCTCTCGCTCATCCTTCGAAGGCTCGGGATTCGGCACAGGATGGGGAGTAGGGCTCACCGCATCGATGGGTGCACGCTGCACACCCGGGGTATCGGGAAAGAAAAGATTCTGACGTGAGGCGAGAAGACCCTCAACGCTCTCGCCGTATTCGGGGCGCAGCTCAACGAAAGAGGAGTTGCCGGTCTGAAGGTCGGTAACCTCCACCATGTAGGCCTGTTCGATATTCAGGCGCTGGTGAATACTCACATCGAGGTAGCCGTCTTCATTCTTCGACGCGGTCAGCTGTGAGGCGGGGACCACCATCGAGGCAACTTCCAGACCCTCCATGGTAACTGCCACAAGGCGCACCTGCACGTGATCGAGAGACTTCACCCCGCCCAGACCAATCAGGATGTAATCCTCACTCTGGCCTAGCAAATCCATGATGAAAACATCAACGTTCGTAGCCTGGGGTTCAGGAGTGTTCGCAGAGGGAGACGCACCATGCGGCTGTGCATGTGCGGATGATACGAAGGAAGCGGGGGCCAAGGTTGCAGGGGCCAGCGCACCTCCCAGCCCGAGGGCTGCAGATGCTACGAGGGCCGCGCCGCGAGCAGTTCGCTGCGTGGTAAACATGGTCACCTTTTTCGTGAGTGAGTAAGTGAGCGATAGGTTGTGCAATCCCCCACGCTCAGAAGTTCGGAAGTGAGAGCGGGGAGGCGGCCTCTCTTATCGGTGACCATGTGCGTTTTAGAACGCGTTTTGCTCCGCGAGGGCGGAGCATAGAGAGTGGCAGTACCGCCGGTCAATGCACTCTAAATTATAGGTATAACCTTAGAAAAAGTTAAAGACGAGGGGACGCCTCTTTTGTTACAAAGAAGCATCCCCTCGTCTTATCTCACGTTATGGCTTGTGAGAGGGTATTTATCAGATTTTTAGGACCGGGAAGTGAGTTGCACATCACGGCGGCCACGGCGGGTCAGGAAGGCTCCCGCAACCAGAGAGAGCGACCCTACCGCGCTGATCGTCAGCATCCCGGAGGTACCCGTTGCAGCCAGCTGCTCACGCTCACCCTTGGAGGCCGAAGCCGTAGCCTTCTGAGGCTTCTGTCCGGCACGGTCGGTAGCGCCGCCGGTAGCGCCCTCGGTAACCGGAGCAGATTTGGGCGAAGCCGACTCATAGGACACAGGAGCCTCGGATGCGACAGCCGCAGGAGCGGACTCCTTCGACTCTTCGGCCGGTGCCGGGGCGCTATCGGAGGGAGTAACCGAGGGCTTCTCCTCCGTCGGCTTTTCGGCAGCAGAGTCACCGTAGCTCGGCTCCTCGGTTGCCGGCGCTTCGGTCTGCTCGGCAGGCAGAGACTCGGACGGACGCGAAGCATCCACGCCGTCACGCTCCACTGTGAAGCCGCCGGTCACGATCTGCACAGTTCCTCGGGAGTCCTCGTAGACTGCGCTTACACGGTAGGTCGTACCCGGCTTCAGGGCGTTGCCCGGCACCTGAAGCTGCGCGGAGAAGGAACCATCCTCCACACGAGCGTCCCCGGAGGCAATGGCCTCACCGGCGGTTCGACCGTTAGAATCCAGCGCGTGCACCTGCAGGGCCACGGGACCGGAACCCTCGAGACCTTCACCGGTGAAAGTGAGCGTCTTTTCCGAGTCATTCTCGGGGACTGCGGTCTCTTCCACGCGCAGGCGAGCCCCCACAGCCACGGATGAATGATTCGTCGATTCGGCTGACTCCTGCTCCCCCGCGCGATCCGCCGAGGCGTCGCGCACCCGGTCGAACCGAGTGTTACGCGGCAGGTCGTAGTGGCGTCGAGGGTCGGTTTCCGGGAGCACGGGGTCCTGTTCCTCAGCGGGAACAACGGAAGCCTCAGAAGCTTCCGGCTTGGAGGTCGCGGGGCGAGGGGCCGCCGGGGTCTCTTCCGCCTGCGCTTCAACCTCTTCAACCTCTTCGTCGGCAGGCTCAGCGGCTGCGGTCTCAGCAACGCTCCAGCCATTGGTGAAGGGAATCTCGACGCTCTGAGCTGCTAGGCCTCGGGAAGCCGAAGGGGCAATTTCAACGTTCAGCACGTAGCGCAGATCGGGATGCACATCTTGCAGAACGGCTAGGCGCGCACCGGGTACCTCGATGCCGTCCAGAAGCGTGCCGTTGACAACATCGGCTCGTGCCGGGGAGGCAGCCAGTACGTGGCGATTGCCCTGCTCATCAACGGCGTAAATCGAGGTCATGATCTCGAAGGCCTGCGCATCGCCCAGGCCGGTGGCCTTGTAGACGATTAGGTTCTGCTCCTGCGGAATTTCCAACTGACCCGACAGGATCTGGGCATTGAGCGGCTCATCCTGAGTATCCGCAGGCTGCACCTCCAGGGGCGTCCATGAATTGTAGGAGGTGTCTTCGACGGAATAGCCGAGATTGGGGTTGACGACGGCGGTTGCCACCACGTACTGCTGGTTGGGGTCGAGGATTCCCGCAGGCAGGGTGAGCTGGGTGCTAAAGCTACCCTCGTGCACATCGGAGACGGGGACGAGGGTCATGGTCACCGCACGGGCACGGCTCAGGGCAGCCAGGGGGTACTTGCGGTACTCACTGACGTACACGGCGATGCCATGCTTCTCAACATCCTCGCCCAGAAAACCACTACCGCTAACGGTGATGCTCTGGGAACGCGCGGGGTTGATGGCAGCACCCTGTTCGACCTGCACCGAGGGGCGCACATCGCGGTCAGAACGCTGGGCGCGGTTCTGCTGAACGTTAGAGGAGGAAAGGCCGCCCGCATTGTGCACTGGAATCGCGGCCTGGGCCGCACCGGTGCCGGCGGTCAGAACGGAGGCCGCAATGGCGGCCGTTGCTCGGGTCTTTGAGTGAGCGGGATCGGGCATGAAACACACCTTTTCTGTGAGTGTGAACGATACCCTTTACGCGACAACGACGCCTCAATTCCCGGCGGGAAGATGTACGGTTGGTTCCTTCGCGAGGTTGGTAGCCTTGCGATAGGGGTCTCCTCGGCTTGGGCGATGGGTTCCGAGAGGTAAAACTCTCAATCGCCATCTGAGGTGGAAGTCTGCGCGAGGGGAATCGCTCTATTTATCGGTAGTTCCACACTATCAATAGAAAAAGCCTCTTGAGGCCCAATACGCTTTACGAGCCAACTATTTTTTTATGCAATGAACCACAAAACGGGTTTTTTGCCCAAATCTCCCCCACTAATCATCCTCAAAACATATCGACTAGGTAAAATACCTCAACCCTCCCTTCAAGGTGAGGGTTTAAAACGAACGTAAATAGGTAGACTCTGCAGTGCTATATGTGCACATTTATGCACATATAGTTATTTTCTTTCGGGTGTAAGGTTTTTGAGGTCTCGCATCAATCAGTAGCGCCAATCCCCTATTCACCGGCGATGCGAATGACTCTCTTGCCACGCGTGTGACCGACCTGCAAATCGCGGTAGGCCGCACGGACATCCTCAATCGTGAACCCGTACACGCGATCCAAGCGAATTGACACCTTCCCATCGGCGACCAGCTCGGCTAGGGTCTCGAAGTCCCCGTGTTCCGAATGGCGGGGGCCCGTAAACTGTGCTCCCCTAATCATGACCTTGGGCGAGGGAACGAGGGTTCCAATGTCCTTGCCCTTCAACCCCAGCGAAAAGGCTAGGGTCACGTAGTCGCCACCGTAGCAGTCCAGGAACTTTGTCACGCGACCCTCGGCCGCCTTGAGCACGCGTTCCCTCACGCCCTCGCCATAAGCAACCGGCATGGCCCCCAACGACCTGATAAACTCGGCATTCGCGGTCCCTGCAATGCCAATAACGCGTGCACCGCGAGCCACGGCATACTGCACGGCGACGGACCCAATTCCGCCCGAAGCCGCGGAGATGACCACCGTATCGCCCTCACCCACGCCAATATGGCGGAAGGCGCCTCCCACGGTCAGGGCCGCGACACCCATTGCGGCTGCGTGCTCAAAATCAATGGAGGCGGGCTACGGCAAATTCTTCGACGGGGTTATCCGGGCCCCTCGAAATTCGAGGCTTTCACTTCCGGGACGCTCGGAACCGATAAACCCACCCCCGCGAGCGCGGGAACCCTGTCATGAACAAATCGACACCGGTCTGTCCGTCCATTGCGGCCGCAACGTTCCGTGGAGCGCCGCATCGTGCGCCCTCACTATTCTGAACACACAGAAACGTCCTCGCGGTCTCCCGAGATTATTTTAATCCCGAGGAAACCGCGAGGACGTTTCATACGGCGTTACGCGAAAGGATCAACCCTAGAGGCTGCGGCGACGCAGAAGCATCAGCGCAGCACCGGCGATCAGCGCTGCGGCGCCGACACCGGCAATACCTGCGACACCTTCAGCGCCGGTGTGAGCCAGCTGCGGCTTCGAAGAGCTATCCGAAGTGCTGCGGCCGGCGGTATCGCGAGCGCTCACGGTGTGGCCACTCTGGGAAGAAGCGGTCACCGGGGTGTTACCAACCTTGGCCTTGGGGGCCTGCGAGGAGGGAACGCGAGTCTCGGTCACGGTCACGGAACCGTCCTCGCTCATTTCCGCGGTGAAGACGCTGGTGGTGCCGTCGCCGTTATCGCGAACGGTGGTGTTATCGTCGTTGCTTGCCGCGGGCACCGTGGGGGCCGGGTGGTCCGCATCGCTCACGGAGGCGGTGGTGACAGCCACCTGATGTACCAGGCCGTTCGGGTCGCTGGTAGCCACGAGCGCGTACACGTAGCCGGGCAGCAGACGATCGGCACGCACGGAAAGCTTAGTGGTGAAGGTGCCCTCCATAATCTCGGATGCGGGCACATCCTGAACGGCCAGAGCCTCACCGGTGATGTTGCCGTCGGCATCCAGGCGGTAGATGGCCACCTGTACGCCGCGGGAAGCAGATTCGTGGGTGAATCCCGCGCCGTTGACAGTCACCACGTTGTACTCGTCGTTCGGGTCCAGGCTTGCGCTCTCGGTGGTGAGGGTTGCGTTCTGAGGTTCAGGGGCTGCCGGGGTCTCGGGAGCCGGAGTCTCGTCAGCCTTGGGAGTCTCTGCCTTGGGGGTTTCCGGGGCGGGAGTCTCGGGGGCGGGAGTCTCATCAGCCTTGGGGGTCTCCGGAGCCGGAGTCTCGTCAGCCTTGGGAGTCTCTGCCTTGGGGGTTTCGGGAGCCGGAGTCTCGGGGACCGGGGTCTCGTCTGCCTTGGGGGTCTCGGGGGCGGGGGTCTCATCAGCCTTGGGGGTCTGAGCACGCGGAGTGGTAGTCTCGGTTACCTTGAAGGAGGAAAGAGCCACCAGCTTCTCGGCGGGCTGAGCCTGGGGGTTGCTGACAGCAACCAGAGCGTAGGATGCGCCGGCGGGAAGCTGGGCTGCGGGAACGCTGAGGGAAGCGTTGAATGAGCCGTCCTTGATCTGTCCAGCGTCAACGGTGATGGTTGCAATCGGTTCACCGGTAATCTGCTGGTCAGCATCCAGAGCGTAGATGCTCACGTTAACAGAGGCACCCACCTTGGCCCCCTGGAAACCGGATGCACGAACCGTAATGGTATTGATGGTGGCGTCTGCGGGGAAGTCGGTTTCCTCAATCTCGATGGCGGGATCGGCCTGCTCGGTCTTGGGATCTGCCTTCGGGGTTTCCTCGGTCTTCGGTGCCTCGGTAGCAGCAGGGGCCGGGGCCTCAGCCTTCGGGGTTTCCTCGGTCTTCGGTGCCTCGGTAGCAGCAGGGGCCGGGGCCTCAGCCTTCGGTGCTTCAGTCTTCGGAGCCTCAGCGGCAGCAGGGGTCTCGGCCTTGGGTGCTTCAGCCTTGGGAGCCTCGGTAGCAGCCGGGGCCTCAGCCTTGGGTGCTTCAGCCTTGGGAGCCTCGGTAGCAGCCGGGGTCGGTGCTTCAGCCTTGGGTGCCTCGGTCTTCGGAGCCTCAGCGGCAGCAGGGGTCTCAGCCTTGGGTGCTTCGGTAGCAGCCGGGGCCGGGGCCTCAGCCTTGGGTGCTTCAGTCTTCGGAGCCTCGGTAGCAGCCGGGGCCGGGGCCTCAACCTTCGGTGCTTCGGTAGAAGCCGGGGCCGGGGCCTCAACCTTCGGTGCTTCGGTAGAAGCCGGGGCCGGGGCAGTAACCTCTACGTTTACCTCGCCGTTGGGGTGCTGCGTGACGGCAATAGTCGTACCGCTCTGGTCTGCGGGAGCCTCAGCCGCAAAGGTTGCCGGAATAGCGGCAACGGAGCCTGCGGTAAAGGCTGCCGCTGCTGCAATCTTGTAGACGCGACGGGTAGTCTTCGACATTGTTCCTCGATCTCTGAATCATCGGTGGTGAACCCCGGGAATATGCGCCCCCCTCATCGAAGGCCATCGGGTGTTCAATATGGGTGTGATGCTAAAAGGCTAACATTCGCCCCTGTTCTTACCGGCACCCTACCGCATCCTCTATTCAAGTGTTATCAAATCGTTATAAAACATTCCCCTATAAAGAGGTTGCATACATACCAATTCCCTTACTCAAGTTCTCCGTATCAGGATATGACGATTCTTAAACTTCCCTTTTACTGACGTTTAACAAACCTATGCGTTATTCAGTGAGGAAAAACCTTATAACTACCTGAGAAAACCCCGCTTCGGGGAGTGAGCTTTCACCCATCCCCCAAGTGGGGTTATGTGCGTATTATCCGCAGAACTTCTCAATGAGGGGTTACAGAGAGGGTTGATGACCCGCTACCCCTCGGCGCGAATCACCTTGAACTGGCTGGCCTGAGCCACCGGGCGCAGGGTAATGCGGTCCAGGTTAACGTGGTGCGGAACGTTGAGCGCAAAGGTTACGGTCTGCGCTACGTCCTCGGCGGTAAGCGGATTCGGTACGCCCTCATACACGCGGTCGGCGGCCTCCTGCGAACCCAGGCGGTTCAGGGAGAACTCTTCGGTGTGCACCATGCCGGGGCAAATCTCGATGACGCGAACGTTATGTTCCGCCTCCTCCAGGCGGAGCGCCTCGGTCAAGCCGCGAGCGCCAAACTTTGCGGCGTTATACCCGGCGCCGCCCTCGTACCCGTGCTCGGCAGCGGTGGAGGTCAGATTCAGAATCGTGCCGTGACCATTCTGGCGCAGTGCCCCGCTGAAGGCGCGGATCGTATTCAGGATTCCCAGCACGTTCATGCGGTACATCTGCAGGTAATCTTCGGGCTTGCCCTCCGAGACGGGATCCAGGCCGATGGCTCCCCCGGCAATATTGACCAGGGCGTCGACGGTTCCCTGCTCACCCAGGATCTGCTCGGCGGCAAAAGCAACGGCGGTCTCGTTGGTTACGTCGCAGGTGACCGGATGCGCTCCGGTCTCCTGCTGCAGGGTGTAAAGACGGTCGGTGCGGCGAGCCAGAGCGTACACCGTCCACCCGGTGGCAACCAGCTGATGCACGGTAGCTCGACCAATTCCGCTGGACGCGCCGGTCACCACGGCCACTTTGCCGTCTCCGGCCCAGGAGCGAAAGGGAGATGGAGGAATGTAAGTGTTCTTAGTCATATCTTTATCCTAATAAAACGATGCCCGGTCGTGCTCTACAACGAAACACACCGGGCATACATTTTTGGTTTTTTCGGTTTTCACGGCTCAAAAGAACCTCGTCCCCCCGATTACTTGCGGCGACGGGGAAGACCCCAGCGGCTACGGCCACCATCGCGGTAGCCGAGGCGGTGCTCAAAGTACACGGGCGAGCTACTACCGGTCTTCACGGTGTCCGGGGGAACCGTACCCTCGCGTGCAGACATGAGATAGAGAATCGCGGCACCCGGCACGAAAGCGATAATGGGAAGGACGAAGCGCATGCGCGCCTCCCCATAGCCGCTTCGCAAGCTAAGGTGCCCGATGCATGCCGCTACCAGCACCACCTGAATCAGTAGAACGGCGGTCTCGAAAGCACCCAAACCAAAGAAACTAAACGTACTCATCAATGCCTCCTCAGGATTGGTACTATTTCAGTCTACGCCCCCGAATGATGCCTGCATAGGGTCCGGTCACGTGTTGAAATGATCCGCGGAACACATTTATCTTAGGGTATTAATGACCTATTCCTGCAGCATTTCCAAGCAGCGCTTCCGAGGCTTCTCCCCCGCCACCACCCCTATCTACCGCACCACCGTGAATCTACCGCACCACCGTGAAATCTCAACGCCACCGCATCACCGACCTCCGAACCCGCCGCCGAGAATTACAGCGGCGAGCCGCCACGTACCGAGCTTCCAAAGGGACCCCCTACCCCGTCGAGGTACACCTACTCCTGGGGCAGACCTACCTGGACCCCGCTTCCTGGGATGCTCTCCTTCACTCCCGCGGACCCGCCGTTGCCCTGCGTCGCGCACGTTTCGCCCCGCGATACGACCAGCTTCTGCGCCGCCTCGAAGAAGCCATCACCCGCTACGAACGCCCCTGACAACCCCTCGGAGCACCCCGCAAACGGCCATCGAGGCCGTGACTCACCACATCCTCGGCGCACGGCCGGCGCTGAAAGCTGAGAGAATGCCGTGAATATGAGAAAATAGCCCTTATGGCTGAAAACATTTTGGGCTCAGACTCGCCCGTACAGATTAACGTTCCCGA
>ERZ773246.275-NODE-275-length-22681-cov-40.4078_pt1 | contig 22681 bp, 17 predicted proteins | sample MGYA00580519_ERZ773246 | MGnify/ENA primary metagenome ERZ773246 (study PRJEB29015, sample SAMEA2738153) | human oral metagenome | biome: human oral; feature: human-associated habitat; material: saliva | place: China | collected 2246 ...
GGTAAAATAAAATTACTTTTTTAGTATAAATTTAAAAATATTAATTCATTCGCTAGTAGAAATCATTATTACATATTAGATAATTTTGCATAGATTGTTGTATATATTGAATAATATTTAGGTATATAAGCAAGTGAAAAGATTGTTATAAAATTTCAGAAAATCAAACAAGTTTGATATCAGTCAAGAAGGTTGAGGGAGAAAATGACACGGATTTTACAATTGTGTATTGTATTGGAAAATAAGAAAGGCCGTCTGAAACTTAGGTTTTTCCTTTTAAATACAGGCTACTAAATTTCTTTCTCAGATGCTTAAGGCAAATATTTCAGACGGCCTGGCAATAATATTATCGTTTAATAATAATGTAGTTTTATTTCTATGTAAGCGAATAACCAGTAGATATGGGTTATCAATAACCAAGTGATTTAATATGTTATTAAATTCTATTTAAATCAATAAGGTAGGAAAATGATATTGTCTGGATTATTCATTTGAAAGCACTATTACACTATTGAAGGCCGTCTGAAAAATCGGTCTCTTAAAAAATAAACAAACCCTTCCTACCATGACTCCCGAAAAGGAACACAATCATGACCGTCATCAAGCAAGAAGACTTTATCCAAAGTATTTTCGATGCTTTCCAATTCATCAGCTACTACCATCCTAAAGATTACATTCAGGCTTTGTACAAGGCTTATCAAAAAGAAGAGAACCCTGCCGCCAAAGATGCGATGGCGCAGATTTTGGTCAATAGCCGTATGTGTGCTGAAGGCCATCGTCCGATTTGTCAGGATACCGGTATTGCAACCGTATTCTTGAAAGTGGGCATGGATGTACAGTGGGATGCCGAGATGAGCGTACAGGAAATGGTTAACGAAGGCGTACGCCGTGCATATACCTATCCTGACAACAAACTGCGCGCCTCTGTATTGGCCGATCCAGCTGGCAAACGTCAAAATACCAAAGACAACACCCCTGCCGTTGTACACATGGAAATCGTAAAAGGCGACAAAGTCGAAGTTACTTGCGCAGCCAAAGGCGGCGGTTCTGAAAACAAAACCAAAGTTGCCATGCTCAACCCTTCAGACAATATCGTTGATTGGGTATTGAAAACCGTTCCTCAAATGGGTGCAGGCTGGTGTCCTCCGGGCATCTTGGGTATCGGTATCGGCGGTACGCCTGAAAAAGCAGTGTTGATGGCCAAAGAAAGCCTGATGAGCCATATCGATATTCAGGAACTCAAAGAAAAAGCCGATTCCGGTGCAGAATTAACTACTACCGAAGCCCTGCGCTTGGAACTCTACAAAAAAGTAAATGCCTTGGGTATTGGCGCACAAGGTTTGGGCGGTTTGAGCACCGTGCTGGATGTCAAAATCCTTGACTACCCAACCCACGCGGCTTCCAAACCGATTGCCATGATTCCAAACTGCGCGGCTACCCGCCACATCGAATTTGAATTGGACGGCTCAGGCCCGGCCAAATTGGAAGCCCCGTCTTTGGAAGACTGGCCGGATCTGACTTACAGCCCTGACAACGGCAAACGAGTCGATGTCAACAACCTGACCAAAGAAGAAGTGGCCACATGGAAAACCGGCGACGTATTGTTGCTAAACGGTAAAATCCTGACCGGCCGCGATGCCGCGCACAAACGTTTGGTTGATATGCTCAATAAAGGCGAAGAATTGCCGGTAGATTTCACCAACAAACTGATTTACTACGTCGGCCCGGTTGATCCAGTCCGTGACGAAGTTGTTGGCCCGGCCGGTCCGACTACTTCCACCCGTATGGATAAATTTACCCGCCAAATGCTGGAACAAACCGGCCTCTTGGGTATGATCGGTAAATCCGAACGCGGCGCAGCAACTTGCCAAGCCATTGCCGATAACAAAGCTGTTTACCTGATGGCTGTCGGCGGCGCGGCATATTTGGTTGCCAAAGCCATTAAAGCATCTAAAGTCTTGGCGTTCCCAGAATTAGGTATGGAAGCGATTTACGAATTTGAAGTCAAAGACATGCCTGTGACTGTTGCGGTGGATAGCAACGGCGAATCGGTTCACGCTATTGCACCAAAACAATGGCAGGCCAAAATCGGTATTATTCCCGTTGAAGCTTGATATTTGACTGAATAATCAGAGGCCGCCTGAACGATTTCAGACGGCCTTTTTTTGCTTACAAATAATTTAAATGTTTTCAAACGAGTAAATTTCCACTTCTAAAAAGCACTTGTCAAAATCAGCGTTTGAAACTAGAATTCACAGCTTATCGAGTCGGAGTGTGGCGCAGTCTGGTAGCGCACTTGCATGGGGTGCAAGGGGTCGAAGGTTCGAATCCTTTCACTCCGACCAAAAAATTGGAAAGAGCCGTTTTAAAAACGGCTCTTTTTTCGTTTGGATGATTTATCTGAATAATGTGTCCGAATGGATTTTAAAACTTAATACCAATGCCGTCTGAAACAAAACCTGCTTTCTCAAAGCAGGTTTTGTTGTTTCTAAAGTAGGGCTATTCGGCACTATCTTTCAGCGTGTCTTTATAAGTATAAAGATAAGACGCGCCGACAAAGGATGCGCCACCTACGACATTGCCTAGGAATACGGGAATCATGTTAAAGAAAAATTGCCCCCATGTGATGTTTGCGCCTGCCAAAATACCTGCTGGGATAACGAACATATTGGCGACAAGGTGTTGGAAGCCGTTTAATACGAAAATCATGATGGGGAACCAAATGGTCAGCATTCGTCCGGTTGTGTTTTTAGCGGCAAAGTGCAGCCACGCGCCCATGCAGACCATCCAGTTACATGCGACTGCCGATACGAAAGCACGGCCGAAATCCATATGGACTTTTGCCTCCGCAACAGCAATGGTTTTTTCTGCCATACTGCCTTCAATCATACCGACATAGTATCCGAGGAAAAAAGCCATTGCCAGCGTGCCCACCAAATTGCCCATGCAAACGATAACCCAGTTGCGCAGCAGCATTTTGGAGGAAATCCGTCCAGCCAATCTGCCTAAAGACATAATCATCATGTTGCTGGTTACCAGCTCGCCGCCGCCAAGTAGGATACAAATCAAGGCGATTGGGAACACCGCGGCGCCGAGTAAAGTGGCAACACCGCTCCATTCGTGCGGAATGCCGCTGACTACTTTTAAATAGGCAAGATATCCAAAGCCGATGTATCCGCCGGCCAAAACGCTTAAGATTGCCAGTGTGGGGATGCTGGATTGTGCTTTGGCGCAGCTTTTGTCGAGAACAACCTGTAAAATTTCCTGTGGGTATAAATCGCGCGAAGCCATGATGTTCCTTAAAGTAGCCTGAGGAGGAAACGCCGTTTCAAAAGTGGCGCAAACTGTCGCGGTAGGGCAGTGTTATAGGAAGCCGGTGTACGGTCTTTGTCTTATCAATCAGCCTGAATTAAACCTAAAAAACAGATACTTCGCCTTGCTTTAGCTTAAAAGAAATATTATTACATTTTGCTTCTGTATTAAAAAAGGCCGTCTGAACGTTGAGGTTTCAGACGGCCTTGTTTTGAATTTTTAACTTACAAATGAGCCAGCTTTGCATTGCCTTCGCGAGGAATAGGGCGCGGATTGCCTTGTGAATCAATGGCGACGTAAGTGAATACGGCTTCGGTGACCAGTTGGCGGTCTTCCGTTACCATATCGTTCATCAAAGTCTTCACCCACACTTCGATTTTCAGTTGCAAAGAAGTATTACCCACGCGGACGCAATGGCCGTAGCAGCACACGACGTTGCCAACTTTTACCGGTCTGATGAAATTCATTTCTTGAACGGCCACGGTTACAATTCGTCCCTGTGCGATTTCTGCCGCCAAAATGCCGCCGCCCAGATCCATTTGCGACATAATCCAGCCGCCGAAGATATCCTGATTGGGATTGGTATCGCGGGGCATGGCTACCGTACGCAATAAAAGTTGTCCTTCGGGTGCAGCATGGGTTTGTTTGTTGTCAGACATAAATAATCCTGTCAAAAAAGTGGTATTTTACGCCATTTATGGCGCTAAACCTATGTAGGCCGTCTGAAAAATCAGAAGGCAAAGTGTTACAATTAAATATATTCATCAGATAAAGGAGAAAGCTCATGCATCCGATTCAAGAACCACGAAATAGCGACCTTTTGCGCGTATCCGACATTCACGAAATTTACTGGGAAGAATCAGGTAATCCTGATGGCCACCCCGTGATTTTCCTACATGGTGGCCCCGGAGCAGGCGCATCACCGGCCTGTCGCGGCTTTTTCAACCCAGAGCATTTCCGCATCGTCATCATTGACCAACGCGGTTGCGGACGCTCTAAACCGTATGCCTGTATTGAAGACAACACCACATGGGATTTGGTTGCCGATATTGAAAAAGTACGCGAAATGCTCGGCATTCAAAAATGGTTGGTCTTCGGCGGCTCATGGGGCAGCACCTTGTCGCTGACTTATGCCGAAACCCATCCCGAGCGCGTCAGCGGCTTAGTTTTGCGCGGTATTTTCCTGTGCAGGCCGTCTGAAATGGCATGGCTGAACGAAGCAGGCGGCGTCAGCCAAATTTATCCGGCTCAATGGCAAAAATTCATTGCCCCCGTAGCCGAAAACAAACGCCAAGCCCTAATCCAAGCCTACCATGAAATGCTGTTCAGCGACGATGAAGCTACGCGCCTCAAAGCGGCCAAATCATGGGCAGACTGGGAAAGCTACCTTATTCAGTTTGAACCAAAAGACGTAGATGAAGACCCACAAGCCTCCCTTGCCATCGCAAGAATGGAAAACCATTACTTCGTGAACGAAGGCTGGTTGCAGGGTGATAAAGCCATCTTGGCAAATATCGGCAAAATCCGCCATATCCCAACCATCATCGTCCAAGGCCGCTACGACCTATGCACCCCGATGCAAAGCGCGTGGGAACTCTCGCAAGCCTTCCCTGAGGCAGAATTGAGAATCGTCCAAGCAGGTCACTCTTCTTTTGATCCTTCGCTTTCCGAAGCTTTAGTGAAAGCAGTAGAGGATATTAGAAGCAAGTTATAAAGGTTAATAAATAACAATGCCGTCTGAAAAGTTTCAGACGGCATTTTTAATCAAAGCTTGCTAGATATTAAACGGTAAATGTTTATATGCAATATTATTGAGTATGAATACTACCTAGTATATGATTTATAAATTAACTAATTAGTGATGGTAAGCTTTACCATTGCTTGCATCTGTAAGGTAGATGGACAATATTAGTTTTTACAATCCCATCTAATGGAAACTTGCATGATTGCGAAATCATGGGTAACCAAGTTGCTGTTGAAACATGTAGAAAAATTGCTTGGGTAACATGTGTTTCTTAAAAATCTATAATTAATTTCATTTTAGGAAGTTGGATGACTGACAAAATTGCTCATGCTCGCCAGGACTCATCAAAAAATTGGCATTCCCATCCCCTGCAAAAACATCTACAAAAAGTCGCCCAACTCGCCAAACGTTTTGCAGGGCGTTATGGGTCGTTGTTTGCTGAATATGCGGGGCTTTTGCACGATTTGGGGAAATTTCAGGAAGTTTTTCAGAAATATATCCGTAATGCATCCGGATTTGAAAAAGAAAATGCCCATTTGGAAGATGTCGAATCTACCAAGTTGCGCAAAATTCCGCATTCCACTGCCGGTGCCAAATATGCGGTAGAACGTCTAAATCCATTTTTCGGGCATTTGCTGGCATATCTGATTGCAGGACACCATGCGGGATTAGCGGATTGGTATGACAATGGGAGCTTAAAGCATCGTCTGCAACAGGCAGATAATGAATTGGAGGCCTCTTTGTCGGGCTTGGTGGAGAGCGGTTTGCCCAAAGATTTTTTCCCGTTATCCGATGATGACTTGATGCGGGATTTTTTTGCGTTTTGGGAAGACGGGGCAAAGCTGGAAGAGCTACATATTTGGATGCGTTTTCTCTTTTCTTGTTTGGTGGATGCCGATTTTTTGGATACCGAAGCCTTTATGAACGGCTATGCCGATGCCGATACTGCGCAGGCTGCCGGATTGCGCCCTAAATTTCCCGGTTTGGGTGAGTTGCACCGGCGATATGAGCAATATATGGCGCAACTTTCAGAAAAAGCAGATAAAAATTCATCTTTAAACCAAGAACGTCACGCCATTTTGCAGCAATGTTTTTCTGCCGCAGAAACGGACCGTACTTTGTTTTCTTTAACCGTGCCGACCGGTGGTGGTAAAACTTTAGCGAGCTTGGGGTTTGCTTTGAAGCACGCGCTGAAATTTGGCAAAAAACGTATTATCTATGCTATTCCTTTCACCAGTATTATCGAACAGAACGCCGATGTTTTCCGCAAAGCATTGGGTGATGACGCGGTATTGGAACACCACAGCAATTTGGAAGTGGCCGATAACAAGGAAACCGCCAAAACCCGCCTTGCCACGGAAAATTGGGATGCGCCGCTGATTGTTACCACTAACGTGCAACTGTTTGAAAGCCTGTTTGCGGTGAAAACCAGCCGCTGCCGTAAGATTCACAATATTGCCGACAGCGTGGTGATTTTGGATGAAGCCCAGCAGCTTCCGCGCGATTTCCAAAAGCCGATTACCGATATGATGCGGGTGCTGGCTCGTGATTACGGCGTTAGTTTTGTGCTCTGCACGGCAACCCAGCCTGAACTTGGTAAAAATATCGACGCATTCGGTCGCACTGTTTTGGAAGGCCTGCCGGACGTGCGCGAGATTGTGGCGGATAAAATCGCCTTATCGGAAAAACTGCGCCGCGTCCGCATCAAAATGCCGCCGGCAAGCGACGAAACACAAAGCTGGCAGGAAATTGCCGATGAAATTGCTGTCCGTCCGTGCGTTTTGGCAGTAGTCAATACACGAAAGCACGCTCAAAAACTCTTTGCCGCCCTGCCTTCTGACGGAATCAAACTGCATTTATCCGCCAATATGTGCGCCACACACCGAAGCGAAGTGATTGCGTTGGTTCGCCGATATTTGGCACTGTATCGCGCAGACAGCCTGCACAAGCCCTTGTGGCTGGTCAGCACGCAGTTGATTGAAGCCGGCGTAGATTTGGATTTCCCTTGCGTTTATCGGGCGATGGCAGGGCTGGACAGCATTGCCCAGGCGGCGGGGCGGTGCAACCGTGAAGGAAAACTGCCGCAGTTGGGCGAAGTGGTCGTGTTCCGTGCCGAGGAAGGCGCGCCCAGCGGCAGCCTGAAACAGGGGCAGGACATTAGCGAAGAAATGCTGAAAGCAGGGCTGCTCGGCGACCCGCTTTCCCCGTCGGTATTTGCCGAGTATTTCCGTCGATTTAACGGCAAGGGCGCTGTGGACAAACACGACATTACAAGACTTTTAACGGCAGAATCATCCAATGAAAATCCATTAGTAATTAAATTCCGCACCGCTGCCGAACGCTTCCGCCTGATTGATAACCAAGGCGTGGCACTCATTGTGCCGTTTATCCCGTTGGCTCATTGGGAAAAAGACGGCAGTCCGCAAATCGTCAAAGCAAACGAGCTGGACGATTTTTTCAGGCAGCATTTGGATGGCGTGGAAATTTCCGCATGGCAGGATGTTTTGGACAAACAACGTTTTCCGCAGCCAACCGACAATTCCTTCGGGCAGACCGACAAACCACCACTGCCCGAGCCGTTTGAAAGCTGGTTTAGATTTTTGGAAAGCGATCCGCTCAAACACAAATGGGTTTACCGCAAATTACAACGCTACACGATTACCGTGTACGAACATGAACTGAAAAAGCTACCTGCGAATGCCGTTTTTTCCAGAGAGGGATTGCTGGTATTGGATAAGGGCTATTACAAAGCCGTGCTTGGCGCTGATTTTGATGATGCGACTTGGCGACCTGAAAATTCGGTTTTTTGAAAAATGCCCCTATTGCTAGGGGCATTTCGTCATTTTTAACATAGCACTATGGTTTCAACACACAGCCACCCGAAGGCGGCCGACCGTTCACAACTCATTTATTTAAAGCATAGAAAAGTCGTTGAACGTGGGTACATTTTACAACACATTAAAAAATAAGCGAATGATATTTGACAAATAAAGCTAAAATTAATTAATATAGCTCTATGAAAATTATTAAGGAGGCAATATGAGTTTCATCCTAGAAATCAGCGGCGATTTGGCATGCTTCACAAGGCCTGAACTAAAGGTGGAAAGGGTTAGTTATCCTGTGATAACGCCGTCTGCCGCCAGAAACATCTTAATGGCGATATTGTGGAAGCGGGCTATCCGCTGGAAGGTCTTGAAGATAGAAATCCTGAAACCGATTCAGTGGACGAATATCCGCCGTAACGAAGTGGGCACCAAAATGAGTGAACGCAGCGGCTCGCTTTATATTGAAGACAACCGCCAGCAGCGCGCATCCATGCTACTGAGAGACGTTGCCTACCGCATTCACGCAGATTTTGACATGACAAGCGAAGCAGGTGAGGGCGACAACTACGTCAAATTTGCCGAAATGTTCAAGCGGCGGGCAAAAAAAGGGCAATATTTCCACCAGCCTTATTTGGGCTGTCGCGAGTTTCCCTGCCATTTCAGGCTGCTTGAAAAGGCTGAAGACGGTTTGCCACGCGAAGACATTACCCAAGATTTCGGCTTTATGTTGTACGACATGGATTTCAGCAAATCCGACCCGCGCGATTCCAATAACGCCGAGCCGATGTTTTACCAATGCAAAGCGGTAAACGGCGTGATTACCGTACCGCCTGCCGACAGCGAGGAGGTGAAACGATGATTCTGCACGCACTCACACAATACTACCAACGTAAAGCCGAAAGCGATGGTGGTGTTGCCCCGGAAGGGCTTGAAAACAAAGAAATCCCGTTCATTATTGTTATAGACAAACAGGGTAATTTTATTCAGCTGGAAGATACTCGTGAGCTGAAAGATAAGAAAAAAGTTGGCCGCACTTTTTTAGTGCCGAAAGGTTTGGGCAGGAGCGGTTCAAAATCCTACGAAGTAAGCAATTTATTGTGGGATCACTACGGTTATGTGCTTGCCTATGCGGGAGAAAAAGGGCAGGAGCAGGCGGATAAACAGCATGCCAGCTTTACCGCCAAAGTAAACGAATTGAAACAGGCGTTGCCTGATGATGCAGGTGTTGCCGCCGTTGCCGCCTTTCTGGCTTCTGCGGCAGAAAAAAGCAAAGTCATGCAGGCCGCAAATTGGGCGGAATGTGCCAAAGTCAAAGGCTGTAATCTCAGCTTCCGCTTGGTGGACGAGGCAGTAGATTTGGTTTGTCAATCAAAGGCGGTGCGGGCATATGTGAGTCAAGTGAATCAAACGCAATCCAATAATGTCCCCAAAGGCATTTGCCTGGTAACGGGCAAAGCTGCACCGATTGCGCGGCTGCATAACGCCGTGAAAGGTGTGAACGCAAAGCCTGCCCCATTTACATCAGTGAATTTGTCGGCTTTTGAATCATACGGCAAAGAGCAGGGCTTTATCTTTCCTGTGGGCGAACAAGCCATGTTCGAATACACCACCGCCTTAAACACCCTGCTTGCCGGTGAAAATCGCTTCCGTATCGGCGATGTAACAGCCATCTGTTGGAGTACGAAATCAACCCCGTTGGAAGAGCGTCTTGCTTCGCTGATTAACGGTGGCGGCAAAGACAATCCCGATGAGCATATCGATGCCGTTAAAACTCTTTATAAAAGCCTGTACAACGGTCAATACCAAAAACCTGACGGCAAAGAAAAATTCTACCTTTTAGGTCTATCACCCAATTCTGCGCGCATTGTCGTCCGCTTTTGGCATGAAACCACTGTTGCCGCCTTATCTGAAAGCATTGCGGCGTGGTATGACGATTTGCAGATGGTGCGTGGCGAAAACTCGCCATACCTCGAATATATGCCGTTGCCGCGCCTGCTGGGCAATTTGGTGTTGGACGGCAAAATGGAAAATCTGCCGTCCGATCTAATCGCCCAAGTAACCGATGCCGCACTCAACAACCGTGTTTTACCCGTCAGCCTGTTGCAGGCTACTTTGCGGCGCAACAAGGCGGAACAGAAAATTACCTATGGCAGGGCAAGTCTACTTAAAGCCTATATCAATCGCGCAATCCGCGCAGGTCGTCTGAAAAACATGAAGGAGCTAACTATGAGCTTAGATAGAAACCGTCAAGACATCGGCTATGTGCTGGGGCGGCTGTTTGCCGTGCTGGAAAAAACACAGGCCGAAGCCAATCCCGGCTTAAATGCCACCATTGCCGACCGCTATTTCGGTTCGGCAAGCAGCACGCCGATTGCCGTATTCGGCACATTGATGCGCCTGCTGCCGCACCATTTGAACAAACTGGAATTTGAAGGTCGTGCTGTGCAACTGCAATGGGAAATCCGCCAGATTTTGGAACATTGTCAGAAATTTCCCAACCATCTGAATTTGGAACAGCAAGGCCTATTCGCCATCGGTTACTACCACGAAACCCAATTCCTGTTCACCAAAGATGCATTGAAAAACCTGTTTAACGAAGCAAAAACCGCCTAAGGAGCAAACGCTATGACTATTGAAAAACGCTACGACTTTGTCTTTTTATTTGACGTGCAAGACGGTAATCCCAACGGCGACCCCGATGCAGGCAACCTGCCGCGTATCGACCCGCAAACCGGCGAAGGTTTGGTAACTGATGTCTGCCTGAAACGCAAAGTCCGCAATTTTATCCAAATGACTCAAAATGACGAACATCACGATATCTTTATTCGTGAAAAAATTATTCTTAATGATTTAATTGCTGAAGCCCATCAGCAAGATGAAGTAAAAGACAAACCAAAAGGGAGAGAAAAAACCGAAAGTGCACGTCAATATATGTGCAAACGCTATTACGATATTCGTACTTTTGGTGCGGTTTTAACGACAGGTGAGAATGCGGGACAAGTTAGAGGTCCTGTGCAATTGACTTTTTCCCGCTCCATTGATCCGATAGTAACACTTGAACATACGATTACTCGTTGTGCGCCAGCCAAAGAGGTTGAAAACCCAAATCCTGAAGATAGTGAAGAAGAAAAAGCAAAGAAAGAACGTGGGAGAATGGGTCGCAAATTCACCGTCCCCTACGGGCTATACCGCTGCCACGGCTTCATTTCCGCCCACTTCGCCAAGCAAACCGGCTTTTCCGAAAACGATTTAGAGCTGTTTTGGCAGGCGCTCGTCAATATGTTCGACCACGACCATTCCGCCGCACGCGGACAAATGAATGCACGCGGGCTTTATGTGTTTGAGCACAGCAATAATCTGGGCGACACACCTGCCGACAGCTTGTTCAAACGTATTCAGGTTGCTAAAAAAGACGGAGTGGAAGTAGCAAGGAGTTTTGACGACTACCTTGTGAGCGTGGACGATCAAAATCTTGGCGAAACCAAGCTGCTGCGTAAATTAGGCTAAAAATGACCGCACTTTCAGCCGAAAACCCAAGGGGAATTCAGGACGCGCGCCTGATTCCCCTTTCCGCCCTGCAACACTACGCCTTCTGCCCGCGCCAATGTGCCTTGATTCACAACGAGCAGGCGTGGGCGGAGAACTATTTGACCGCGCAGGGAAAGGCGCTGCATGAGCGGGTGGATTCGGGCGAACCGGAAACGCGCAAGGGCGTGCGTTTTGAGCGGACGGTGCATGTGTCGGCGGAGAAGCTGGGTATCCGCGGCGTGTTAGATTTGGTGGAAGTGGAAACAAAAACAGGCCGTCTGAAACCCGTGGAATACAAACGGGGCAAGCCTAAACCCGACCCGATGGACGAAATCCAGCTTTGCGCCCAAGGCTTGTGTTTGGAAGAAATGACGGGGCAAACCGTCTCTGAGGGCGCGCTGTGGTATATGCAAACCCGCCACCGCGTCCCCGTCGTATTTTCAGACGACCTGCGCGCCCAAACACTCGCCACCATCGCCGCCGTGCGCGAACTCCTAAACAGCGGCCAAACCCCGCCGCCCGACTACGGCAAACGCTGCAAAGCCTGCTCGCTGGTGGAGATTTGCCAGCCCGAGCTGCTGGGGAAACGGGATAGGAGTGTGGGGTATGTGGAGGGGTTGTTTAGGGAATAGAAATTTTCAATTATTTAATCGAGATGAAATTATGAAAATAATGAGTTATATCATTACACATGATTATGGTTTTGCTCCTAATCCTTATAGTGGATTTTTAACTCTCGCCACATGCAAACCAAAAATAAGAAATAGTGCAAAAATAGGAGATATTCTTGTTGGAATAGGCTCCAGCGCAGGAGCTTATAAAAATCGATTAATTTATGTAGCTCAAGTATCTAATGTGGTGAATATGAATGAATATTTTGAAAATCCAATATATCAAGTTAAAAAACCAAGTGATGAAAATATTTCAAGAAGAAGAGGAGATAATATTTATTATCAAGAGAATGGAACCTGGATTCAGTTAAATAACCCTTTCCATGATGAAGGCAATATGAGTCATGATTTGAACTCTACTAATGTTTTAATATGTGAAGATTTTTGGTACTTTGGAAGCAAAGCACCATTATTGCCTGAAAAATTCCTTGGGATTGTTAAGAAAGGACCAGGCCATAAAAATATAAATGACCAAAATTTAGTATCCAGTTTTTTAGATTGGTTATCAATACATGAAAAAGGAATTATTGGTAAGCCTAGTAGTTTAGAAAATAGATAGGAATACACCCATGCGCAAACTGCAAAACACGCTCTACATCACCACTCAAGGCAGCTACCTGCATAAGGAGCGGGAGACGCTGGTGGTGGAGCAGGAGCGCAAGAAGGTGGCGCAGTTGCCGGTGCATTCCATTGGACATATTTTCTGTTTTGGGAATGTGCTGGTATCGCCGTTTTTGCTGGGATTTTGCGGTGAAAATAATGTGAATTTGGCGTTTTTTACCGAAAACAGTCGTTTCTTGGGGCGGCTTCAGGGGCGGCAGAGCGGTAATGTGCTGTTGCGACGGGCGCAGTATCGGGTGTCGGAGCAAAATCCCGTGCCGATTGCGCGCAATATCATTGCGGCGAAGATTCAGGCGAGTAAGCGGGTGCTTCAGCGGCAAATTCGCAATTACGGCGAGAATGCGGCGATTCAAGGTGCGGTCGATGCTTTGAATATTTCGCTGCGGCAGTTGAAGGGCGCGGCGGAGCTGGGCGTGGTGCGCGGTATTGAAGGCGATGCGGCGGCACGTTATTTCGGCGTGTTTGGGCAGCTTTTGAGCGAAAAAAGCGGCTTTATTTTTGACGGGCGCAACCGCCGTCCGCCTAGAGATGGGGTGAATGCGCTGTTGTCGTTTGTGTACAGCATCTTGGGTAAGGACATCAGCGGCGCACTGCAAGGCGTGGGGCTTGACCCGCAGGTAGGTTTTCTGCATGCCGACCGGCCAGGGCGTGACAGTTTGGCGCAGGATATTTTGGAAGAATTCCGCGCATGGTGGGCAGACAGGTTGGTGTTGTCGCTGATTAACCGAGGGCAAATCAAACCGCAGGATTTTGTTACCGAGGCAAGCGGCGCGGTAAGCTTGAAAGCCGATGCGCGTAAGTTGTTATTTCAAGCCTTGCAGGCGAAAAAGCAAGAGAAAATCGTTCATCCGTTTTTAGGCGAAGAAGTAGAAATCGGCTTGCTGCCGTATATTCAGGCAATGCTGTTGGCGCGGCATTTGCGCGGGGATTTGGCGGAATATCCGCCGTTTTTGATGAGATAGGTTTGCAGGTCGTCTGGAAACGGATTGGACATTTTCAGACGACCTCTAAAGCAGCCTGCACATGGGAATACAAAATGCTGATGCTGATTACTTACGATATTTCGCTGGAAGATGCGGAAGGACAGGCAAGGCTGCGGCGCGTGGCGAAGTTGTGTCTGGACTACGGCGTGCGCGTGCAATATTCGGTGTTTGAATGCGACATCGCGCCCGACCAGTGGGTTGTTTTAAAGGACAAACTTTTGAAAACCTACAACCCCGAAACCGACAGCCTGCGCTTTTACCATCTGGGCAGCAAATGGCGGCGCAAAGTGGAACACCACGGCGCAAAACCGGCGGTAGATGTGTTTAAGGATACGTTGATTGTGTGAATCGCCAACCTGTTGTTCTCATGAAAATGCGGCAGGATTAGCGAATTAGGATTGTTCTTTAACAATCAGGATATTGCGAATGTGGGCGTAACAGAAAAGGCTGTGTTATACTCGCGTTCGCGCTTTTCTTAGGAGCTTAGCGAAATCGGGGCTGCGAAACCTGATGGAGCAAGGCTTTTAAGAGAGGCTCCAGCCGCCTTCGGGCGGCTGTGTGTTGAAACTACTTGACTTATTCTAAACGCCACGTTATAATACGAACCAGCCGCCTTCGGGCGGCTGTGTGTTGAAACAATTATGGTACACATGGTATCGACCCGAACGGCCCAGCCGCCTTCGGGCGGCTGTGTGTTGAAACTCACATGATGACGAGGAATTGCAAGACCTCCACCCAGCCGCCTTCGGGCGGCTGTGTGTTGAAACTAGCGGGGCGATGTCGGCTTTGTCGCGTAAGTCTGCCAGCCGCCTTCGGGCGGCTGTGTGTTGAAACATAACGAAATTTACAATTTTTACCCTGCAAAATCCCAGCCGCCTTCGGGCGGCTGTGTGTTGAAACCGCTCCCTATCTGATGGCTGGATAGAATACCCCGGCCAGCCGCCTTCGGGCGGCTGTGTGTTGAAACCGGATAAGGTCAGTGTTTGCGCGATACCCACGCCCCAGCCGCCTTCGGGCGGCTGTGTGTTGAAACAATTTAAGTATTAAATCAGCCGCCTAAGTGGCTGCCAGCCGCCTTCGGGCGGCTGTGTGTTGAAACTAAGTGAGTTATTACCAGCCAAGAGGCACAGAAAAGACCAGCCGCCTTCGGGCGGCTGTGTGTTGAAACACAACCCCTCGCGCAACAGTGGTTAACCTGTCCGCCAGCCGCCTTCGGGCGGCTGTGTGTTGAAACTTTTGCCGTCTGAAACGCATAAATTTGCAGTAGAAGCCAGCCGCCTTCGGGCGGCTGTGTGTTGAAACCGCCAGCACACCGCGCGCCGAAAAATAAAACGGCTCCAGCCGCCTTCGGGCGGCTGTGTGTTGAAACATGAATACTTCCCACTTACCGCTAGGGCTGAACGATCCAGCCGCCTTCGGGCGGCTGTGTGTTGAAACAGTGTTTTCGGGGACGGCCTGAACCTGTATGTTTTCCCAGCCGCCTTCGGGCGGCTGTGTGTTGAAACGGTCACGACCCCCTCCCAAAACGCCCCATACTTTTTACCAGCCGCCTTCGGGCGGCTGTGTGTTGAAACTTTAATGCGCCACTGCCCACTGCCGTTACTAGCTCCCAGCCGCCTTCGGGCGGCTGTGTGTTGAAACAAGCCAAAGATACGCACGTTTGCGGTCGGCATTACCCAGCCGCCTTCGGGCGGCTGTGTGTTGAAACACGGCTTCCCAGCGGCGGTTAAATGCCACCTTGACCCAGCCGCCTTCGGGCGGCTGTGTGTTGAAACCGCAGGATTCTCTCGTGTTGCAACTACTTTACAACCCCAGCCGCCTTCGGGCGGCTGTGTGTTGAAACAGTTTTAGTCCAACGTGGGGAATCGGGGAAATAGCCAGCCGCCTTCGGGCGGCTGTGTGTTGAAACGCACTCACTAATATAATCCGCACTCAAGGCGCATGCCAGCCGCCTTCGGGCGGCTGTGTGTTGAAACTCAAGGGTACGCAGTTCGCCCTCTGCATCGAGCCCAGCCGCCTTCGGGCGGCTGTGTGTTGAAACGTTCATTCCCAAACAAACATTTCTTTACACATTCCCCAGCCGCCTTCGGGCGGCTGTGTGTTGAAACTAAAAGCCACGTTATAATACGAAACATAGATTAAGCCAGCCGCCTTCGGGCGGCTGTGTGTTGAAACTTGCAATACTCACGGTAGGCTGCCCACTGTTGCGCCAGCCGCCTTCGGGCGGCTGTGTGTTGAAACTCAAGGGTACGCAGTTCGCCCTCTGCATCGAGCAGGCCAGCCGCCTTCGGGCGGCTGTGTGTTGAAACAGTCAGGCTGTCGTCGCTACAACGTGGGTTACAACCAGCCGCCTTCGGGCGGCTGTGTGTTGAAACCGTGAGAAGTGGAATGCTTCAACAGTATGGGGTGGCCAGCCGCCTTCGGGCGGCTGTGTGTTGAAACTCATGGACTACCTACTCCCCATCTTCGTCATCCTCCCAGCCGCCTTCGGGCGGCTGTGTGTTGAAACTCCGCAACAGCAACGCTCTCACCGTCGACAAACATCCAGCCGCCTTCGGGCGGCTGTGTGTTGAAACCCGTCCTGCCATAAAGGAACGTTATGGATACCATCCAGCCGCCTTCGGGCGGCTGTGTGTTGAAACTTCTACGGCCTCAAAATCTGTGCCGCAACAATCAGCCAGCCGCCTTCGGGCGGCTGTGTGTTGAAACCGCTCGTAGAAGCCTGCTGCTTCTTCTGCTTCGCCCAGCCGCCTTCGGGCGGCTGTGTGTTGAAACCGTATAACCCTACCTGTAAATTCCACATATCAGTTCCAGCCGCCTTCGGGCGGCTGTGTGTTGAAACCGTTGGTATCCACCCATTGCCATGTGATATTTACACCAGCCGCCTTCGGGCGGCTGTGTGTTGAAACCAAGCGGTAGCTGATGAAGACTGGCAAGCGATTGCCAGCCGCCTTCGGGCGGCTGTGTGTTGAAACCAATAGGGGGGATATATAACTCCATCTCTATCCGCCAGCCGCCTTCGGGCGGCTGTGTGTTGAAACTGCGGATGGTTGCGCAGGGATAGCGGTATTGCCACCCAGCCGCCTTCGGGCGGCTGTGTGTTGAAACAACAGTTAAGCAACGGCACACGAAATACACCGCCCCAGCCGCCTTCGGGCGGCTGTGTGTTGAAACTAAAAGCCACGTTATAATGTGAAGCATGAATTAAGCCAGCCGCCTTCGGGCGGCTGTGTGTTGAAACCTCTCAATGGCATGGCATATAAGCCCATGCGGATCCAGCCGCCTTCGGGCGGCTGTGTGTTGAAACGCCGCACCTGCGTTCGCCCAACCCGCCGTGGCCCCCAGCCGCCTTCGGGCGGCTGTGTGTTGAAACATGTGCTGCGTTTGCGATGGTCTGTCCATGCGCTCGCAGCCAGCCGCCTTCGGGCGGCTGTGTGTTGAAACTTTGTCGTAGTAGGTCTCGAAGTCGAGGGTAAGATACCCAGCCGCCTTCGGGCGGCTGTGTGTTGAAACTTAAAAAATCTATTGCTTATTTCAATAGGCTTTTCCAGCCGCCTTCGGGCGGCTGTGTGTTGAAACACATTCAAAGAAATCTTTAGCTATATCGACCCTCCAGCCGCCTTCGGGCGGCTGTGTGTTGAAACGGAATTTCATGACGAATTATTTGAAAAAGAAATGCCAGCCGCCTTCGGGCGGCTGTGTGTTGAAACTTCACTCGCGCCCTGAATGCCTACCACATTCTCCCAGCCGCCTTCGGGCGGCTGTGTGTTGAAACTGGATACCACAAACCGTGAGTCCAGCCACTGTTGCCAGCCGCCTTCGGGCGGCTGTGTGTTGAAACTGAACATCTTAAGCGAATTAGAGGTGATGGTAACCCAGCCGCCTTCGGGCGGCTGTGTGTTGAAACTTGCGAGTATCAGCGGATACACCGCCTTTTAAGCCCCCAGCCGCCTTCGGGCGGCTGTGTGTTGAAACAATATAAATTTCTCGTTTATATTTCAGAGCTTTCCAGCCGCCTTCGGGCGGCTGTGTGTTGAAACAACAGACCAACCGCCCGATTTTACTAGACAAAACAGCCCAGCCGCCTTCGGGCGGCTGTGTGTTGAAACAATGGTTGCAGAGTCGACGCGTTTCCATACCGTTCCAGCCGCCTTCGGGCGGCTGTGTGTTGAAACTACGCCATCGCCGAGGCGATGCGCAAGGCGGCTAACCAGCCGCCTTCGGGCGGCTGTGTGTTGAAACAATGATAGAAAAAAGGAGCTAGGTCTATCACAAGCACCAGCCGCCTTCGGGCGGCTGTGTGTTGAAACTGCAATTTCCGACCAGTTTTTCATCACGTCAAAACCAGCCGCCTTCGGGCGGCTGTGTGTTGAAACGGTTTATTGAGGACATTGCCGAACAAATCGGCATCCAGCCGCCTTCGGGCGGCTGTGTGTTGAAACTTAATACCGTTTGTGCCGAGGAATATACCGTGAGGCCAGCCGCCTTCGGGCGGCTGTGTGTTGAAACTACAATTTCAGGTGTTTTTGAGCCGGCGGAACGAGGCCAGCCGCCTTCGGGCGGCTGTGTGTTGAAACTAAACGAAGCAATCAAACGCGCCTACATCGGCGCCAGCCGCCTTCGGGCGGCTGTGTGTTGAAACAGGGATACCGTGAATAAATATTTTCCGACCAGCCCCAGCCGCCTTCGGGCGGCTGTGTGTTGAAACTGCCAAGACGAATGATTCGCCAGTCTCTTCGCAGCCAGCCGCCTTCGGGCGGCTGTGTGTTGAAACAAGGATACTCAGAAGGCGCAAGCAAAGGATACGAATGCCAGCCGCCTTCGGGCGGCTGTGTGTTGAAACATAAAGATTGGGCAAAAGGCACGCCCAATCTTTACCCAGCCGCCTTCGGGCGGCTGTGTGTTGAAACCCCATAATTTTGATAGCTTATAGTCTGTCCTGACCAGCCGCCTTCGGGCGGCTGTGTGTTGAAACTGCGCGAGAAACAGCAAGAACTTGAGAGCAATCGTCCAGCCGTCTTCGGGCGGCTGTGTGTTGAAACATCATGGCGGCGTTAGCGGCTTATGTGTTGATAGCCAGCCGCCTTCGGGCGGCTGTGTGTTGAAACTGCGCCAAACAATCTACGTCTTGATTTGTGACAGACCAGCCGCCTTCGGGCGGCTGTGTGTTGAAACTCCCTAAAAATTCGGGAAATAAAAAAATAAGTATCCAGCCGCCTTCGGGCGGCTGTGTGTTGAAACTTCGCCAATCTTGGCCAGCAGCTCTTGGCCTCGTCCAGCCGCCTTCGGGCGGCTGTGTGTTGAAACCGACAAACTCAAATATCCCCCCTTTTATCCAAAATCCAGCCGCCTTCGGGCGGCTGTGTGTTGAAACATCCATTCCACACTTTATACCAACGCAATACTCTCCAGCCGCCTTCGGGCGGCTGTGTGTTGAAACTACGGTTACGGATGGGTGTTGCGCCCAGTCGCGCAGCCAGCCGCCTTCGGGCGGCTGTGTGTTGAAACAGTAAGTGGACTACCTTATGTATATGAAAGGAAACCCAGCCGCCTTCGGGCGGCTGTGTGTTGAAACTTTGAAGATTGTAACCCACGTTGTAGCGATGACAGCCAGCCGCCTTCGGGCGGCTGTGTGTTGAAACCTAAAACTAGGTTTATACGACTGCAAAATATCCCCCAGCCGCCTTCGGGCGGCTGTGTGTTGAAACTTAGCATTGGGCGTTTTATTTAAGCAGATACTTATTCCAGCCGCCTTCGGGCGGCTGTGTGTTGAAACGCCGACAAGAGCGACGCAGATGTGCTGGCCTACTTCCAGCCGCCTTCGGGCGGCTGTGTGTTGAAACCGCCGTCCACATAACGCGCCGAAAAATAAAACGGCCAGCCGCCTTCGGGCGGCTGTGTGTTGAAACACTGACCGCCAAGCGCAAAGAGGCGAAGCTGCAACCAGCCGCCTTCGGGCGGCTGTGTGTTGAAACCCTCATTTATGCAAAGATATTACTGCTGGGCAAAGCCAGCCGCCTTCGGGCGGCTGTGTGTTGAAACACCTAAGAAGCTGTTGTCGTTGAGTTCGTCCTCAGCCAGCCGCCTTCGGGCGGCTGTGTGTTGAAACTTCGGTGTTTTTGCTTTCTGCGACGCGCACGATGACCAGCCGCCTTCGGGCGGCTGTGTGTTGAAACTAAAAACCATCATCGCTGAAAAAAAATAGGCCATACCAGCCGCCTTCGGGCGGCTGTGTGTTGAAACTTGCTTTAGGAGATTTCGGAAATAATTTATTCGGCCAGCCGCCTTCGGGCGGCTGTGTGTTGAAACCGACCTGCCGAAATCAACAGATAAGTCTGCCGACCAGCCGCCTTCGGGCGGCTGTGTGTTGAAACCAGTGCGTTTTATCCACTTCAACGCGCCATTAGTCCAGCCGCCTTCGGGCGGCTGTGTGTTGAAACCCGCCGCCATTGAATCACGGCCGCGCTTGTATTGCCAGCCGCCTTCGGGCGGCTGTGTGTTGAAACAACAAAAGGAAACGAGATGATGAAAGCAAGTGAAACCAGCCGCCTTCGGGCGGCTGTGTGTTGAAACAACCGCTGTTGTTACGCAGAAGACAACAAATGCGCCAGCCGCCTTCGGGCGGCTGTGTGTTGAAACATTGGCGGCGTATGTGAAGCCATTGGAACATGCTACCAGCCGCCTTCGGGCGGCTGTGTGTTGAAACTAAGAAATATAAAATCCCTTGAAGAATTATCATACGGCCAGCCGCCTTCGGGCGGCTGTGTGTTGAAACCCGTAGTCTGCACTTATAAACACAAGCCGAAAACCAGCCGCCTTCGGGCGGCTGTGTGTTGAAACTGCTGTATCGGCAAAAGACTGAGCCGGAAACAAAACCAGCCGCCTTCGGGCGGCTGTGTGTTGAAACCAAAGGTCATATTTGACCCTGGACCACAATCGCCCAGCCGCCTTCGGGCGGCTGTGTGTTGAAACTGATTTGTATCGCTCCGTCATTATTTATTTGCGCCCAGCCGCCTTCGGGCGGCTGTGTGTTGAAACGTTTTGATATAGTCAAGAATGCCCTCAACTGCGAACCAGCCGCCTTCGGGCGGCTGTGTGTTGAAACCGCAAAATACGATTGATATAGGCTCAATAAAACCCAGCCGCCTTCGGGCGGCTGTGTGTTGAAACTTCGCTACGGTCGATTGGTCTAATACTGCGGTCACCAGCCGCCTTCGGGCGGCTGTGTGTTGAAACGACGCGTCTAATTTTAACTCATATCCAAAAAACAACCAGCCGCCTTCGGGCGGCTGTGTGTTGAAACTTCATAACTTACCCCTTAAACAAAAAAATCAACCCAGCCGCCTTCGGGCGGCTGTGTGTTGAAACCGGTTCGGCAGACGATGGTGGCGAAGCAGCATGGCCAGCCGCCTTCGGGCGGCTGTGTGTTGAAACGCGGAATCCGTGGTCTTGCAGTCAAAGGCGACTGGCCAGCCGCCTTCGGGCGGCTGTGTGTTGAAACACGAAGGATTTGCCACAGCTGACGAAGTGCTTTGCCAGCCGCCTTCGGGCGGCTGTGTGTTGAAACAAATTGGCGGTCGATAAATCAAACGGCTTACCGTCCCAGCCGCCTTCGGGCGGCTGTGTGTTGAAACCGCAATATATAGCTGGAAGCTACCTGAAAGGAGTCCCAGCCGCCTTCAGGCGGCTGTGTGTTGAAACAAAGGCCATTGAAAACGCTATTGGTAACGTCAAGGCCAGCCGCCTTCAGGCGGCTGTGTGTTGAAACATTCAGGAAATGGTTACAAAGCCATTAATGGGCACCAGCCGCCTTCAGGCGGCTGTGTGTTGAAACTCGCTAAGTTCAAGGGCGAACGAGGGGAGAAAGGCCAGCCGCCTTCAGGCGGCTGTGTGTTGAAACCTTGAGTATGGTAGCTACGGCTTCCTGCCGATGCCAGCCGCCTTCGGGCGGCTGTGTGTTGAAACTTTGGAGACGATGAGATATATCCCGAAGACATTACCCAGCCGCCTTCGGACGACTGGGTGTTGAAACTTCAGCAACTACGAACTCTATGCCGACTTATTCCGTCAGCTGCCTTTGGGTGGCTGTATGTTCAAATATCTCCTAAGCAGGCCACTCTTCTTTTGATCCTTCGCTTTCCGAAGCTTTAGTGAAAGCTGTGAAGGATATTAGAAGCAAGTTATAAAGGGTAATCAATAACAATGCCGTCTGAAAAAGTTTCAGACGGCATTTTTTCTATTTACATATTAAATTTGATAGCATATTATCATTGCATCTGTATCAATTTGAATTTTTTTAGAATTTCAAAATGAAATCCCTAATTTACTACGCCCATTCCGCGCAAGACAAACTCGGTAATCTCTTACCTTACGAACATTGGCAAACCTTACAAAGCCATTCGGTAAATGTTGGGGAAATGGCGGTGGAGTTTGCTCGGATATTCGGTGCACAGGAAATTGCCTGCCAGACGGGACAGCTTCATGATTTGGGGAAATATTCGGAAGCCTTTAACCGCCGATTGCATGGCGGTACTTCAGTTGATCATGCTACTACCGGAGCGAAAATTGCAAAAATGCTTGCTTTATAGTGGAGGTCAGAGTATAAGCTGTTGTTATCTTACTTTGGCTAGATAACTTTTTTAATGAATTAAAAGGCAAAAATAATGGAAAATAAACAAACCAATTCAACCATCAAATCTCGTGCGGCGGTGGCATTCGCACCAAATCAACCCTTACAAATTGTGGAAATCGACGTAGAAATGCCACGCAAAGGCGAGGTGTTAATTCGTAACACGCACACGGGCGTGTGCCATACTGATGCATTTACGTTATCAGGAAGCGATCCTGAAGGCGTATTCCCAGTGGTGCTTGGACACGAAGGTGCGGGTGTGGTTGTTGCTGTGGGCGAAGGTGTGTCAAGCGTAAAACCGGGTGATCACGTTATTCCTCTTTATACCGCTGAATGTGGCGAATGTGAGTTTTGTCGTTCAGGTAAAA
>ERZ773246.276-NODE-276-length-22657-cov-8.23347_pt1 | contig 22657 bp, 29 predicted proteins | sample MGYA00580519_ERZ773246 | MGnify/ENA primary metagenome ERZ773246 (study PRJEB29015, sample SAMEA2738153) | human oral metagenome | biome: human oral; feature: human-associated habitat; material: saliva | place: China | collected 2246 ...
TAGTATTAAAAACAATGCCTAAATTGTATTTAATAAAAACAAAAAAATAAAGAGTCAGCTATTAATCAGCCAACTCTTTATTATGTTCATTTGTTCATTTTTGCGTTTCAAGTTCAATAACCTCATAAGGTGGAACTCTTACTTTGAAAGAACCTTTTTGTCTAAAATCTTCAACCTTTTTATAGGTCACTTTTTTAAGTGGCTTAGATGCACTACCATTGATTGTTACATCAGGACGGTATACAGTAGTAGTTTCATTAGACCTAATAAAAGTTACAGAACTGGGTTCGTCAGCAAGTACACTGGATGCAATGGGGTCTGTTAACATATAGTAATGCTTTTCTTCAGTTTTAGCACCATCTTGAGCTACATTTGGCGTTGTTGTTGTCATTGACACAGTATCGCCAGTATTGTAGATAACTTTACTTTCGATTATATGTGACGTTGGTGTTGCACTAAGTGCACCATTGATAGTTGTAAATCCAAAATATGAAAAAATGACAACAATAGGGCTAACAACACCTATAACAAGTAAGATTGTCTTATCAATAGATGAAAGAGATGATTTCTTCATAAGTAATAGAACCATTGAAACTAAAAATGCAGCAACTCCAACAAATAGAAAGATAGCACATATAATTAATAAAGTACAAGCTACAGGAGCATCTAGATACATAAATTTATATTTCCTTTCAAATCAAAAATTTTATTTATTGTTTATATTTCCGTAGAATTTCTTTAGGTTATATCATAATTTACTATTTTAGTTTTCCCTACTATTTTTTTATTTTAAGAGTGGAGATTTAACAACTTCATCTCGAACGGATGCTACACGTTCTGCAAGGTTATCAAGAATTTGTGGGAGCTTTTCGAGATTAGTTGACAAGTCGTAAGACTCTTTGAGTTCAAAATCAAAGCGTGTAACGTTACTTGGTCGATTGCTCACACGATTTTCGTAGCCATCAGGGAGTGGTGGATAATAGTTGTATTTGATAACGACACCATCTTTGATTTTTGTATAGTCACGTATACCACAGTCGTATTTTGTTGAAATAGTAATAGTATCATCCGAGTCAAATCCGATATATTGTTCAGTATGTTTTTCTTCGTTCTGTAAGTCAGCAACGATGTTACCCTTTAAGTTTGGATTCTTTTGAACATAGGGTAATAGTACCATATACCGTTCGAACTCATTGAGTACTTCTTGGAGTGGTGGTTCATCGTCACGCCCAATATATGTTCGTGCTAGGTGAACGTTTTTATCAGGACTTACGGTGAAGTTGAAGAAGCTTTTATCGTCATAGATAACATTCGGGTGTTTTTCTAAAAATGCCTGTACAATGACTTGTTTATCCGCTAAGTTTTCAATACGTTTGATTTCTTCACGAATGTTGTTCTGTTCCGATTGATAACTTTCAATATTCGATTGACAGTTTTTAATTTTCTCTTCTAGATTTTGGTATTGTTGATTGAAGTGGTCGAGTTCGAAGCTCATAAGAATTTCCTTTCAAATCAAAAAATTATTATTTATTTTTCCTGAGAATAACAAGATATTCATGAGCCATGGTTTTTACCTTTTGCCCCCTGTTATTTGTTGGGGAGGTCTTACTTGGCATACGTTTATTTAGAATATCTCTAACTATAGTTTTTTCGTGAGTGAATCCGAATTTTTCAAACATTTTTGCAGTGATGATATCTGTTTGCAATTCAACATCTCTCACTCGCCTATTTCCTACTAGATAAGCAACCACTCCTCCATGTTTAACTACCTCGGCCACTTTTTTAATTGATTCTTCGTAATCTTTATAAAAAGAAACTACAGATGGAACACGCTTATTCTTTTCTAGTTTTTCCTTTTCATCAATCATAGAAATAGCATCATCCAACTCAGCAATATCAAACTTAACCATTTCTTTTGCTTTAACACCTCCCATTAATCGTCTATCTAGAGATATTGGTTCTGGAAAATCAAGCCATTCGTTAGCAAGACGTGAAAATTGCCCATATGCAACGGTGGTATTGCTATCTCCATAAGGCGGAGATGTTACTACTAAATCAATAGAATTAGGTTTTACATCAGAATCAGTTATTGCTGCATTCATAATAGCTACATCTGTTTGAGAACTTAAAAAAGTAGTGTTTTCATAGAAGTCTTTAACAGTCGCATAAACTGATTGTAACTTTTGAGAGAAAACAGCAATTGCATCAGGATTGTGTGAGTCTCTTTTTGACTCAGGAATCTTGTAAAGTTTAAATTCGCCATTTCTTGTAAAAGATACATGTCGTACAGTTTCAGAAAATACTAATGAGAAAAACAAACGAACATCTGAATCTTCAATATTATTGATAACTGCTTTCAATCTAGCTAATTCATCAATATTTTCTTGTTTAAACCAAGATTCAAGTATTGTGAATGAAGGATGTTCATAATTACTTAGAACGGACAAGTGATAATCAAGATTATCTATTTCCCTTTTAATGTCTTCCAAATTGAATTTGGTGGTTTTTGCAGTAGATATCAAGACGGCTAAAGGATTTAAATCAAAGCCAATTACCTTTCCTACGTTCTCAACCATTCCTTCGAGCAATGTGGTTCCTGAACCCATGTATGGATCAAGAACAATAGATTCTGATGTTGCGTACTCTTGAATGACGTTTCTTGCAATTCTTGGCATCATCATAGCAGGATAAGAATGAATAGCATGAGTGTATTCGCTCATTTTATATTCTTCAAAATTCCAATTCTTATTATATTCTCTTTTGTGAACCAAATTACCCTCCGAAATATTTTAGTTTTATTGAATTGACTTTAACTTATGCACAAGTCAGTAGGAAACTTTTGAATCAAAACAGATTTTTGTGTAACTGTATAGAATTTATGGTCTGACGCAACAAAATCCGTCATTTTCTCTTCACCTACAGTGACACAGGGGGAAAGAGTGAGTTCTTTTTCTTGGTTTTTTATGTCACTTCGAACTTTCTCTAAGTTGAAGGTATGACATTCATATCTTCCGAAAGAGTCCTCTTCTTCACCATCTTCGTATTCATATTCTAATTTCACAGCGTTAAAATATTTGATAGCTTCCATATGAGCTTTTTTTAGACTTGTATAAACAGCTAAATTGAACATTTGATTTTGAGGTAGTATTGCATTTCTAAGAGATGTTGTATAATCTACTTTTTCAACTACGACATAAAAACTCATATTTTTCTCCTGTTTGCTACGTTATTTTTAATCTGCTTATTTATCAGTCATTGTTATTCAATGAGCTTTTATAAACTTTAGCATGAATTTCCCTTGAAACTCGTTTTTCACCAACTTCCATGTTGCTAAGTTCATCAGAAAAACCATAAGCTTTAGCATCTAAGTTATCCACATGATGAACGATTGTTGCTTCAATGGTTGCAGGTTCTACTGGACTCCCCCATTCTTGTCGTCCGTGGTGAGACAAAATAATATGCTGTAGCATTTGAATTTCTTCGCTATCAGCTTCAGTTTCATCCACATACTTTTTAGGAAGCTCAAATCCGAGTGAAATGTGTCCAAAGAGGAAGCCTTTTTTAGTGAAGTCTTCTGCAAGCCCGTGTTCATATTGGTATTCTTCTGCTTTCATAATATCGTGGAAGATAATCCCTGAGATAAGCAAATCTTTATTCGCAGTTGGGTACATCTTTTGAACAAACAGAGCAATATCAATCATTTCTTTGACGTGGCGCAAAAGTCCACCACGTTTGTAGTGATGCATACGTTTGGCAGCTGAGATAACTTTCAAGCTTTCTCCATATTCATTCAAGACTCCTACTGTTACTTTCTTCAAAATAGGATTCTCCATGTTATATACCAACGTTAAAATATCTGCATAAACGGCTTCAACATCAATAGGTTCGCTAGGAATAAGTTCAGACATGTCGATAACGTCACTTGGAATGCTGAATTGTTGAATGTTAATCTTATATTTTCCACCATAATAATCAGCAGTTCCTTCTACATAGATAACATTATTGTTTTGCAAAGCGTCCCACATGTCAGATGTTACATTCCAAAGCTTACAATTAGGAATACTAGCTGTTTTATCGGACAATGTTAACTCAACATAGTTATTTCCATTCTTCGCTTTTTTAAGTTCCAACGAACTTGTTAGACAGTTTTGTGCAATAGTTTCAGGTTGTGTGTTTAAAGTCATTTTTATTTACCTTCTTTCATGATTTCAAAGCGTCCATCAATAGTTTCTGAATATGGACGACTAAATTTAATTACTTCATATCCTTCGTTATCTTTCAGTTTTTTAAAAGATAATGGAGAATAGATTACTGCTAATTCTTGCGTATTAGTATCAAAAACGAAGTCATCAACGACATAACTGACATTTGTTTTCTTGTGTTTAATAATATCACCTTTTTTATAGCAAGGCGTTTTAAAAAGATAGTTTTTCAATTCATCATAAGACATTTTATTAGATTTAACCATTCTTCAAACTCCTTTTTTATCTTATTTAGAGTCAGTCTTGGTCAGTTCTAAATATTTATCATATGATATTGGAACAAGTTTAACAAAGCCATCTTCTGTAAGTTCCCATTGATATACTTCACTATCTTCAATATAATCTTCTACATCATATTCAGTAGTAATATTATCTAAGTTTAGTTTTTCAATAAGAATAAAACTTCCAACAACATTGTTATCGCTGATAATAGTATATTCTTTAAGCTTATCTAAGACATCTGCCTTATCTTCTGTCCAAATACTTGTTTGGTCATTTTCAAGGTCATGAAATCGATAAATTACAATAGACATAGTTCAACTGTTTCCTTTTCTGTTTCTGTTCCGATTTTATTTTTTCTTCCATGATTTAACCTTAGACGCAATAGAGGAAAATACAGAATCTTCCTGAAAAGTCTTAATAATTGGTTTTGACATTTTTGTAATAATAATTTTTGATATTTCGATATTTTTCTTTAATCCGAAAGCGAATTTTTTATCACTTTGACAACGGAATTGTAAATAGAGAAATACATAAATGATGCACATTGCACTGATACCGAATATCAGCCAGTAAATAGAGATGTGAAAAGAATCGTTTATCATACAGTGAACCCCCTTATACGACATGGGCTTTCACATCATTTCCTTCATACCAGTTCTCAGTAGCAGGTAGTTCATCTGAAAAATCAACGAAAGTATCATTGCTAAATTCATAACGCTTTTTATTGAGCAAAATATCCCAGAAAATTTTTAATACTTTATCTTGGAAGTATTTAGTATCAACGTATTCGTCAGCAGATGAAATATGTTCACTTTCCCAATAATTTTCAACAAAATCCAAGTACAAATTGTAATAAACAGTTAAAACTTTATTTCCATAATTCTGTTTTAAGATTGCTTCCCTTTTTGGAGAAATTCGCTTTAAGAAAATTTCATAAGGCATAGCAGAGAAAGTCTCCCACCAATACAATGGGCGACTTCCAGATGATACTGAGGGACAAGTATCAAGGATAGCTTCTTTATATTGAGCTTCAGAAGTTAACTCGCTTTGATTATTGATGAAAATTTCATAGATTTTTTCGTATACTTCCTCATTACCTTCTTCTTTCAACTTGCGTTCAAAGAAGTCCATATTCATTGATTCAAAATGTTGTTCTTCAATAGCGTTAGATATTGGGTATTCAGAAATACCAAAACTGTTACTATTGATATTAGATTCTATAGCAGAAGCGACATCTTCATAGCTTTCATGATAACTACGAAAAGTATTTCTGTGTTTTCGTTCAAAATTAGATGTAAATCTTAGAATTTTTACAGTGTTCACTTTTATCTCCTCTTCAATGGTCCCAAAGTTGTTTTCTATATCCGGGCTTTAGTAAAGCTCTTAACGTAGCAAGTTGTTGGTCACGAAAAGTTCTTGCAGTTCTAAGAGTTCTTCTTCAACAGCTTTGATGCTGTCTAGGTCAGCTTGTTGGAGTTCAATTCGTAGTTGTTGGATGCGCAGGTTTAGGACGCTTGCTTTTAATGTCATGGTACGCCTCCTTATGCTTGATAGATAGCATAGTCGAAGTCATTAAGTCGGTCATTTGGGATATCCCAGATTTCTCGGGCAACTTTTTGAATGATATCGAAGAGGCCTGCATCTGTTGGCATCGGTTTTTCGACGTCTGGCTTTGAGACGGATTTGATAATGATGGTTTGAACGGTGTTACGGTTGATTTGAGCGCTTCGGTCATATAGCGATGTGATAAGCGTTGTACAGTCTTCAAAAAAGATTTTGTAGGATACAGGATCCGTGTAAATGATGTCACCTTTTCGGTGAGCATTGTCTAGGGTTTTATTTAATTGGCAGATAACAACTTGTAAGGTTGGTTTGATGTCTAATTTTTTTAACGTTTTTTGCGTTGCCATAATGATTTCCTCCAGTTTGTTTTAGTATCAGGCGTGTTTATTGATGTACTCAGTATTGCATTTGTTGGCGTACTCGTTGATGAATTCAGCGTTCATTTTAGCTATTTCTTGTTCGCCACGCATTGTAGGTACGAAGTACTCATAGTGTGTTGAAATTTTTGTGGCATAGTGAATGAAAAAGTTGTGGTAGTCTTTGTAGGGTGTACTGATGATGTCACCCACTTTAAGAACGTCTTTAATGGGCGTATGGATACGGCAAGTAACGACGAGTGTACAATCTGGCATAGTAGGTTCCTGCTTTTTTACTTATTGTTAATAATAAGTATATATTAAGTAACGCTAAATGTCAAGTATATACCTAAAAATACAAAGAAAAAACGCCTTTTTTTAGACGTTTTTCGTATCATGCTCGAACATTGAATCCGTATTCTGACTCTGTTGCTTTATATTTAGCGATATATTGACTTTCTTTCTCCAACAATGTCTGATGAGTCCCTTTAGTTACTTTTTCAATAACTTCAAATTGCCAATCCTCAATGCTAGATTTCGATTTAATAAACTGGTGAAACGGACTAGTGCTATCAGCTTTTAGATGTTGAAACCAACGCCATGTTGGGAAATTAGTAGTTTTCCCAATATACACACGCCCATCAGGCTTATAAGTGATTTTGTAAATGTAACCAACAACTCCTCTTACTGACCACTTATCATCGATATCTGCAAAATCATCTTTAGCTTTTTGCATGCACTCATTGCTGCAATAATAGTTACCACTAAACATATATTGTCTCATTTCGATTTTAGTAGTAGCATTATTGCCACAGTAATAACAAGGAATTTCTTCTGTCCAAAAGCGATACCATTCACTATCCTCTGGTAACTCAAAAATTGTTGCAAAAAAATACTCTGTTTTAGAAGTTCTCTGAGGAACCTTTTCAATAAAATATTCTGGAAAATCTTCTTTTATAAGAGCTAATACTTCTTTTTTTGTATCGACATTATAATAAATTTTTCGAGTAAGTGTGTCTGAGAAACCTTCATTAACTCTAGTTTTTATTTGAACATACCAATTCATTTATTCTACCTTCTTCTTAACTGTTTTATCTTCTGTCTAAATGCTTGTTTTGATATTTCGATATTTTTCTTTAATTCGAAAGCAAACTTTGTTGTAATCTGACCTAATATGGCTAAAATACATACAAACACCAATATGCCAAATATCATTATGACAACCATTTTTTATTTTTACCTACTTTCTGTTTTCAAAAAAACATAATTTTTTGTCATTTTTTATAGTGCTATTGTACTATAAAAGGTCAAAAAATACAATAATACCAACGTTTTTAGGCTACATATTTTTTAAAAAAGAAAATAAAAAAAGAACACTCGTTTTTGATTTATATTCGAATATGCTAAAATGTGTTTATTCTTACTTAAATGTAACCAAATGTAACTAAATGTTACCTTTTGTTGTCAAAAAGTTAGAAAGAGAGGTCTATTGCGACTGTGACTAAAGTAAGAGAAAAACCAATTTTCATTAAAGGTATGGCAGAAAAACTTGATGTTTCTATCTCTACTTTGAGAAGGTGGGATAAAGAAGGTTTTTTGGTTGCTCATCGAACGCCAACGAATCGCTTATTCTACACAGAAGAACAAGTCGAAGCATACTTTAAAGAAGCAAAACGATAACAAATGAAGTTCACATTATAATACTATTTATATTTTATGAGGTAATAAAAAATGACAGAAACACTTAACAATACTCTTGAACTCAATGCTGAAAAAAATGCTCAAGAAAACGAAACACAAACTTTCAACCCAACTGAAGGACTTGAAGTATTTTCTGAATCAAAAAAAGAAGAAATTGAAAAACAATATCAACAAGAACAGGAACTCTTAAAACCAGAACCAATTCCAAATAATACAGAAGAATTATCGCAAAAAGTATCTTCTGCTATTGTTCTAACAGATGCAGAATTAAGTAGAGTTGAACAAATTGGTTCGCAAATTAAATTTGATCGTGATTTTGTTGATGGTTTTGCTAGTGATCCTTCTAAGAAACAAAAGAACACATCTAAAGAAATTTTGGCTCAAAGCCGTCCAAATCAATATGGTGATATTGGTAAAGACCTCATCAAACTTTCTACAGGTTTGAAAAATACAACTATGGCAAATCCAACAGGTTTCCAAAAGCTTTTTGCACGATTCAAGAGTGAACTTTCAACTCTAAAAGCGAGATATTCAACAGCAGAAAAAATTATTAACGAAGTGTATGGAAAATTGGAAAATGACCAATTAACTCTAGGAGCTAACGTTAATCGTTTAGAAAAAATGGAACGAGAAAATGAAGAATTGTTCCGTGAATTAGTTATTTACGTTGAAGCAGGTAAAAGAGCCGTTGAACATGCAAAAAACGTTTTGCTTCCAGAGATGAAAGAAAAACTTGACCGAAAAGAAATTTCCGATAATGAATACACGCGCTTTGTAGATAATCTTAAAGATTTCGAATTACAACTCTATGACCGAAACTCTCAAATTTCTTTATGTCAATTAGATGCTATTAACATTCGTACTCTTACCCGAACTACTCGTGCCTTGTATCAAAAAATCAATCGTTGTCGAGATATTCTGATTCCTGCATGGGAAACTACAATGGGTACTGCCTTTATTGCTAATAGCACTCAACAAATTGCTGAAAGCACTGAAAAAGTAGATAATTCTATTAATGACATGATAATTGCTGCTTCAAACGCAAGCCGTGAGGCTAATAAAGCAGGAATGAAAATTGCACGAAAAGAATCTCTTCCAATTGAAACACTAGAAAAATTGACTCAAAATATTATTGGTACATTAGATGATGTGATTGCAATTGATACTGAAACTTCTACTCGCATTGCTAATAATAATGTTCGTATTGATGAACTTCGTCAAGAAGTATCAAACAAGCTTATTTCTACACAAGAAGCTATCAAGAAAAATTATGCTTAATGTGAATGTGAGCTAGTAAAATAATAAAAACTTACTATATAGATTAAGGTTGAATATATCTATGAATAAAACAAATGAATTTAAATCAAAAGTTATTCTTTTTATTTTAATGTATATATCCGCTTCTATACTTCTCTATTATACGGATACATATCAAGATGATATTATCGTCAATACTAGTTTTGCTACATACAACGCTCTTCGTTATATTATTCTTGCAATCTTTGGTTTAAATACTGTTTTTGGAGCACTTACTTCTATGAGATTTCTTTTAAATCGTGTTGAGGAAAATGAACAAATAGAAAAAGAAATTGAGGAAAGTAAAAATCCTCTATCTGAAGAGGCATCAGTTTTACAAAAGCTTCAAAACATTATTGATAATGATGATGATATTAGCTATGACTATATCACGTATGCCAAACGAGCAATTAAACAAATCGAAGATGGTAAACAGTTGATTAAAGACTACAAAGAAATCACTGAATCAAATGAAGATGATGACTTAGCTAATCAACCAGTTATTCAAAATATTGGTGAAGAGCTTGTCAATGTTAGAGTTCGATTGTTGGCAGATGCAAAAAGTATCTACAGAAGACTGCTTATCGGTAAAGATGGAGATACAATCCTTAAAAAACTTGAAGCCAATGATCAAATTCTACAAGAAGCTAATGACTTGGTAGTTGAAGCAATCAATTATATTGATGCTAAGACTGATTCAAAAAATCTTGATTTGGAAAGTTTGGCAAAATCTCTTAAACAACTTGTTGATTTGCTCTAGAAATAAAAACTAATTAATTAATTAGTACATGCTAAAGAATAATAAACAAAACAAAACAAAATAAAATAAAAAGAAAGGACATGTTATCATGACATTCAGTTCTAAATTTAAAAAAGTCACAATTGGAACTATTAGCTTATTATCTGTAGGTTTACTCCTTACAGCCTGCTCAAGTTCTGGTGATGTAGATAATATTGAAAAAATCTCTAAAAATGAAGCTACAAAAGAGGTAGAGGCTTTTTATAAAAAGATTGACCCTACCAAAGCTAAGTTATCCAAAGATATTGATAATACTACATTGGATACCAAAGAAGAACTTCCAGATATTGACAAAAACTATCCATTGACTGTAAAAGGTGATGGGGACATCAATGTTGAAGTCTTTGTAAGTCCTGAAAAAGCAGGAAAAGGTGAAGACGGCATCATTAATGAAATTGCAGAAAATTTCAATAATGAAAAACAAACCGTAAATAATAAACGTATTAGTGTATCTATTCGCTCAGTTCCATCTGGTACTGCTATTGACTATATCTCTAGTAAAAACCACGTTCCTGATGGATACACACCATCAAACCCTCAATGGAATTACATTCTTAATTCAAAAGGTTTCAATACAAAAGAAGTTACAAATCGCCTATTTGGTAATACTAGTGGCTTGTTAATGAAGAAAAAGACATATGATGGTATCAAGAAAAAATATGGTGACATCAATATTGACACACTGAACAAAGCAGTCAATAATGGTTATTTGTTAGGATACACAAACCCATATACTTCTTCTACAGGTATGAGCCTCTTATCACAACTTCTTTTCAACTTTGACCCAGAAAATCCTATTAGTGATAAAGCTAAAAACGAATTCCAAAAATTCCAAAGCAACATCCCTTCTACTTTCGTAACAACGACTCAATTACGTGATGCTGCTAAAAGTGGAAATGCTGATATTCTATCAATCTCATATCAAACATACATTAACACTCCTGAATTCAAGGATTACAAATATATTCCATTCGGTATCCGACAAGATTCACCTTTGTACGCAACTACTGATAACAGTGAAAAACAAGAAGTATTGAAGAAATTTGCAGATTACATCAAGCAAGATGATAATCAACAAAAAGCGACTCAATATGGATTCAATAAAAATGATGACTATACTTTTGAAGAAAAAACAAAAGATGGTAATCTTCTTCAATCTATGCAAGATTTGTGGAAAGTCAATAAGAATGGTGGAGAGCCAATCATTGGGGTGTTCTTAACTGACCGTTCTGGTTCAATGAACGGAGAACCTATGAACAATGTTAAAAAATCTCTTTTGAATTCTATGCAATATATTGGAGATGAAAATCTAATTGGATTAGTTTCATATAGTGATGATGTTCAAATTGATGTTCCTATCGGAGCAATGAATGGGACTCAAAAAGCTTATATGACATCTGCTATTAAAAATATGAATCCTGGTGGTGGAACAAACACTTACAATGGTGTCCTTGTTGCAATTAAAATGCTTCAAGACAAAATGAAAGAACATCCAAATGCTCGTCCAGTAATCTTCGTTCTTTCTGATGGAGAAACTACAGGAGGATACAGCTTCAATAGAGTTGCTCCTATTATCAAATCATTAGGAATTACTGTCCACACTATTGGCTATAATGCTGATTTGAAAGAATTGGCTAAACTATCTAAAATCAATGAGTCTGTATCTATTGATGCGGATAACGATAACGTAGTTTATAAGCTAAAAGAATTGTTTAACGCAGAATTCTAATTGATTATTTACCAATAAAGTCTGGAATAATTGGCTTTATTGGCATATCCTTAACATAAACGTAAAATGTAAAAGGACTAAAATTAAATAAAAAAAGAAAGGATATATTTTTCCTTTGGCTTCAATAAAAGAAAAACTTAAAGAAAACGAAAAGGTTAGACCAAGATTTTTGTCGAAAAAAATAACCGAATGGATCAATACAACTTCAAATGCTAAAAAAACAATCTTTCAAGCGATAGAGAAAAATATCAACGCTAAAGAGGTTGTTTTTATAAAACGTGAAGAAGAAATCTCATCTTTTTTCAATAAAACTCCGAGGCGCATGCTTGTAGATAAACCCATGACTGTTACTTTTAGCGTATGGGGAGAGTCGGCCATTATTGATATTGATGCTCAAAAATCAAACAAAACTACTCCTTCAACAGATACTTTCAATGTTATGAAGATTGTATTGACAAAACATAAACAAAAAAATGAAATAGTTGCTGAGGTGCATGATACTTGTTATGAAAATAATAAGTTCTCATATGGTTTGTCAGTTGAACAAATAAGAATCTTGCTAAGAGCTATTATTTTAAATTAAGTAGTATTGATGATTATATAAGCAAATAGAACAGAATGAAATATTATGAGGTAAAATAAATGTTAATCAAGGAAAAGAAAGCCATTGCTAAGATTGGACTTGTAATAAGTTTAGGATTGACCATGGTTGCTTGTACAAAAATTACAGATGTAAAAATAACTGAACATACATTTAAAAAAGAAGTAAGAACTGTCGCTAAAGTTGTCTATGAAACAGAAAGAGATAGACAAAATAGTTCAATGTGGGAATCTGATGCAATAAGCCGAGTTAAAGATAATGACCTAGATGTAACTGTAACTTACTATGATGATGACGATACTCAAATAACATATGAACACTATCCATCTTTAAAAGAAGCCATCAAGAATGTCAAAGGTAAGGGGGCTACTTTAGAGAAAAAAGAAACTAAAGGTAAGAGGCTTATAGCTAAAACAAAGTCAAATGATGAATTAATCTATGACTATGAAACAGCTGATATAAAAACGGAAATTCCATATCAAATAAAAGATGATGATACTTATGACCTCTCAGCTGCTAAACGTTTAGTTGGCAAATATGAGAGAAAATGGGAATGGAATAAGCAAAGCTCAGATAAGAGTGGAAAACTTATATACAATTATTCTTATGATAAAAAAGAATATACGTCTAAATTAGATGTGGATGGAAATACAAAAAGTGAATGGACAACAAGAAATGTTAATGATGACGTTACCCTCTCAGTTACCAAAGATGGTAAAATAAAATAATCTAATAAAAAAATAAGCCCCGAAAGGAATCAAAATGACAGATAATAAACCAAAAAATAAGCAAATTCCAGAAGTTACTTCTCCACTCAGAGAACATATTTACAAACTACCAAGTGTGATTAGAAACGCATCAGGGATAATCATTCAAGGAAGGCGCGTGAAGTCATTATTATATGGTCTTGATGTTTCAGTAGTAGAAAATACAGATGCAGATGCCATTTTTGCAGTATATGGTACTACTCCTAGCATTAACATTGTGAGAGCTTTAAAACTTGTCTCTAAAGTACCTATCTTTGCAGGTATTGGAGGAGGATTAACAAATGGTGATTATTGTGCAAACATTGCTATACTCACACAAGAAGCAGGTGCTATTGCAGGTGTTTTAAATGGACCAGTTGATATCAAGACAGTAAAGGCTGTAAAATCATCTAGCGATATGCCTATTGTTTACACTGTTTTAGATAAATGTCGTCCACTAGCTCCTTATGTAGAAGCAGGTGTTCAAATTTTCAATGTTGCTAGTGGTAAATACACTGTTGAACTTGTTAAATGGGTTCGGGAGCAATATCCAGATATGCCAATTATTGCTTCAGGCGGACCAACTGAAGAATCAATTTTAGCCACTATTGAGGCAGGAGCAAATGCTATTACCTTCACAGATCCTGGATTTAATAAACAATACAATGGGGCAAAAATGATTAAATATCGAAATGAAGATATCAAAAATGTAGGTTCTAAGTTGCATGTATAATTTATTTTTAAAAAAAGTTGATTTTTTTGAATAAAATGGTTGACTTTTGTATCTCTAAAGTGTTATACTTTAATTAAGTTAAGGAGAGATCCTCCTCTCACCTTAACATTAATAAAACAACGTTAGTCAGACTGAAACTAAAGAGTCGTCTGGTTAACCCTCCGAAAAAAGTCAAAAACTAAAAAGTATATTTTCCTCGTACTTTTTAGTATCGGTATCCAACTACCGAAAAAAATTTTTGGCATAGTGCTCAGTTTTATGTTTTCATTTTTTATTTCCACTGAGCAAAATTTTCTCCTAAGCCAAAAACCAAAAATAAGATAAGCAATGGAAATTTCCATTGCTTTTTTTATTTTACCTAACAATCCCGATTCGTAAGATATCAAAATATGGTATAATTAGAGTTAGTTTAAAATTAATAAATAAAAAGAAAGTGAAGACATCAAGCGGTGAAAAAAACAACGAAAATAAAATTAGGAATAGTAACTGGATTAACTGTTCTTGTTGTAGGAGCTGGTGTTTATGAAGTTAATAATTGGATTCACTCCTACTCCATAATGAAAAAACAAGAAATCCAGACCTTTGATAGCATATGGAATCAAATATGGGACAAAAAAACAAAGACATTCAATGATAAGTTGAACCAGAATGTCATTCAACAACTAGAAAAACTTGCAGGGACTCCTCCCCAAAAAGAAAAACTCACCTTTGCAAAAGGTAGTGTGTCTCTTATGACGGTTAGAAATAACCCTTCTACCATTATCCAATTTGTTGAAGCTGCTAACGCTTATTATCAGGCGGAACACTCAGATGATAAGTATCCAGAACAACAACAATTGAATACAGATACTATAGCAAAAATCGAAGCTATTATAGGAGCTATCAATGATAACATTGGAAAGATTAGTGTCGAAGGGGACTCTGTTAATTTCGATAAAACAATTACTCAAGAATTCGCATTAACTCCAATCAATACTGAACTTCCATGGAAAGACAAAGATGTTTTCAATAAGCATGTAAATGAAATTAATAATCTAGTTAAAAAACAAGTAAAAGAAAATAATGATAAAATCTCACAAGAAAACATTATTTCTCTTCAAGGTAAATTGGATGAATTTGTAAGATTAGCTAAGGAGTATCAATCAAATATTGCTAATAATTATATTAGTATCAAAGATCTAAAAACAATCATTAGTACTATTAGTAGTATAGATGTTGCTAATCATACTAATTGGTTCACTTACATTGAAGGATATGATAACAAGGGAGGTTCTACTTCCTACTATACTCAATTTAGCAACCAATTCTTTGTAGATAACCCATCTATGCAGGAATATCAAAGTTATTTATCACGCGCTTCTATTTTAGTTAATCTTTCACGAACAGTTACAAATGTAAATGTAAAATCTGAAGAATCAGATTCTCAAAAATTCACCATCCAAACTGGTACATCTGTAAATCAAAAAGATGATGACTTGTTAAATATTGGTGGATTACAATATATAAAGATTACTATTACTCAAAATCAAACAATAAAGGTTTATAAAGAACCTGAAAAAGAGAAAAGTAAAGAAAAAGAAGATAATAGCAACAATAATAAGAATTCTAGTGATTCTAATAACAATTCTTCTACTTCTACCACTTCTTCAAGCGATGGAAAGGATAATAACTGATGAAACAAAAAAAGTTGTTAAACGATGTTGCTGAGAAGTTAAAAAATATTGATTATGAAAAATTGGTAAAAAAACTTCGGCAACAAATTTATACAGCAGGGAGACATTCAAAAAAACAATTCACTTGGAAAAACTTTAAAAAACTTCTGAATTGGACTTGGAAAGGTTTTAAGTGGTCTTTGTATAGCCTATTTGTTCTTTCTTTAGTAGGTCTTCTTGTTGGTATTATATACGTTGGTAATTATGTCAATAAGAATGTACTATCCATTAAAAGCATCAATAAACTAGAACTAACTCAAAACCCAAATTCTGAGATTTATGCTGATGATGGTACTACTTTAATTTGGACGGATTCAGAATATCAACATAGAGCTTCAACTAAAGAAAATACTCCTGATGTCTTATTGAAATTGTTAATTTCAACTGAAGATAACACTTTTTATGAAAATGAGGGTTTCTCTCCTAAAGCAATTGCTAATACGGTATATACATCCTTGTTAGACAAAGTTAGACATACTAACACAGCTCGTGGAGGTTCTACTATAACCCAACAGCTAGTAAAGAATATACGCTACTTGAATACAAATTTATCTGATTATGATAGAAAAGTTCAAGAGGTGGCACTTGCAGGTAAGATGACGGATGAGTTTTCAAAAGATGAGATACTCTATGCTTATTTAAATAAAGTTGGTTTCTTGGAAAGCTCTTATGGCTTCAATACAGCTATGTATCTTCTTTACGGGGAAGAAACAGGTAAAGAAAAAACTGACCCTGTTTATTTAGCTAAATATGCAACAATCGTTGGAATGTTAAAAAATCCTTCTCTATATAACCCAAGAAACAATCCTGAAGGAACACAAAATAGACGTAATCAAGTTCTTAAAAATGCTTATGATCAAAAGGCTATCACAAAAGAACAATATGATGCAGCAAAAAATGTTCCAATAAATCAAGATTTAAAAGACCAAGGATGGTTCACACAACAAGTGTATGAAACTGCTACTGCTAATGGAGCTTATGTCAACTCTATACTAAAACAAATAGCTGATTATGGATATGATATTAAAAATAAGGAACATCCTATCAAAGTTATTTCTAACTTGAATATAGCTCATAACGAATGGCTTCAGGCTGAAGTTGCAAAACCAGAACATTATGCAAATGAAAGACAACAAATAGCTATTACTGTTGTAGAGCCAGGAAGTGGTAAAGTATTAGCTCAGGTAGGTTCTAGAAATGGTGGCTCTGCTTATGATTTGAATAGAGCTACTCAAGTAACTCGAAGCTCAGGTTCTACAATTAAACCATTCCTTGATTACGCTCCTCTTATTGAGTTTTCAAACGTTACTGAAAATACAATGTGGAATGCTAATACAACTAGTTATGCAGGGACTAACGTAATTGTTCGTAACTATGGTAACTTCCAATACGGTTCTAGAAGCACCACAGATGCCCTGAAATTGTCTCTAAACGTTCCTGCTGTAGATGCATTAGCTCGTCAAGAACCTTGGATGAATCAAACGATAATGAACAATTTGAAGCTTGAAGATCACCAAGTTAATGAACAAGGGAATATTGATACAATTACAACTTTTGGAGGCAGTCAAGCTCTTGGTATCCATGAATCAACTGCTGATTTTGCTTCAGCATTTGGAGCTTTAGCTAATAACGGTGTGGCCGTGGATAATATGTATGTAAAATCTATCACTCAAGATGGACAAACGATTGAGTTAAGTAATAATGCTCGACAAGCAATGAGCCCTAGAACAGCATCCAAACTTCTTTCAATGCTTGAAACAACGCTTCAACCAGATGGTTCGGCAAAAAGTGCTGCTATCCCTGAATATAAAGGTTATTCAGTAAAAACGGGTACAGTCGCATTTGATTTAGCACAACCCCTATACTATGATCAAGAGCATACTCAATATGCAGGAACAGTAGCTCAGGTTGGACCAGATTTAATTGCATCTGACCAATGGATGAGTGGGACAACTAAATCAGTATCAGTATCCGTTTGGACTGGTTTTGATGATCAAGCTATTTATGGAGACTGGATTTCTCCTGAAAACCAAGCTCGTTCAGCGCTTCTAGTTAATACTATGAAACATTTTAACGAAGGAAAAGACACTTCGCAATTTAACTTTGACCAATCAGTTGTGGAATTGGCAAAGAAAGAAAATGTTAAATCAATGGCTATGCCAGACAACAATAAAATCTCACCTTTAATTAATCCCGATGGTAAGATGCCATCAATAGTTAAAAATGATGTTAAAGCATCTAAAGACCAAAAGAAACTTCAAAAAGACTTTGAAGAAAATAAACTAACAGGTGATTATACAAATATTAAGCCGTATTATGATATTAATAATCCTCTAGCATATGCATTGTACAAATCCAACAAAGGAGACTCAACAGGATTCTATACCATCAACTCATATGGTCAAGTCGTTGGAGAATAAATAAAGAAAAAGCCTATAAATAGGCTTTTTTCTATTCTACTTTAAATTTGTCTAAGAACAAAATCTTGAGGGCTATTTTTAGCTGCTCTAATATATTCTTCTAGATTAATACCATAAAAACCAGAGTTATGAATTTGATTCAACTCCACAACAGCACATCTATTATACTTCTTATCAAAAGCAACATCGAGGACATATGTGTTGTTGGTTAAACTATCACCCTCTTTTAGCTTTTCAATAACTTTTCGAGCAAAATCATACTGTTGATGAACATCTATTTTTGGTTGTCTATGCAAAGGCGTTAGATACCATTTATTTAAACTGTAAGTTGCAATTTCACCATCAACTACAAAAAATCGGACTTCATTTTCAAGTTCTAATCCTTCTTGTAGAGTGAGTTTGTTGAAATGTTGCACTTCAAGCATATACGGATCAAACATTAACCATTCATGCATTTCATCAACACTACGAATTGGTCTAACTGGGTAAATTTTACTCTTACCAAGCCATTTAGGATAAATAACTCCGTGCTTCTGAAGCATTTTATCTGCTGTTGCTAATATATCTGATTTATCAGCTTTACAAATATTGATTTCTCTGCCAAGATATTCTTTTAGCTCAGGAAAGACTAAATCATTATTTATATTATTGTTCATTTCAAATAGGTCACTATTAAAACCACCTATTGCACCTAAAACTGGTAAATGAGAAAGTTCTCTAGGAAGATTGTTCAATGGAGTTAGAATATATACTTTTTTAAGTATTTGACAAGCAACTTTTACCTGTAATGCTGCTTCAATCCATTCTTCAATTTTATCCTCCATTGTGTCTGTTTCCGAATTATAAAATATAGAATCCCAATAGGTCACTAACTCTTTTAAAGCTTCTTCATCTAAATATCTACCACTTTCAATTTGATTGGTAATGATATAACTGTTCAAAAGAGCATCAGATGGCCTATTAACATAGTTAATTTGAACAATCCATTCTAAATCATCTAATTCTTCAGGGTTTACATTTTCATTTAAAGAAACTTTTTTTGAATCACTTTGCTTTTTTGTGATTTTATCTATAAATGATGTTAAGTTATCAGAGCTATTGCTATTTTGTCCGTTGAATTCATTATGTTTTTCAACATTATGTTTTTCAAGGCTCATGTTAATACAGTCCTTTCAAGAGGCATTTTATTCATTATATTATACTGCTTTTGCTTTTAAAGAGATAGACTATAAAGTGTTCCCGGTCTTGTACTTGTAGTTTCTTTTGTACTAGTAGGATTAAAAAACTTTTTGTTTTTACGTGCAAATTGCGTTTGACCCATTTTTTTATCTCCTGTAAAAGCAACGTATACTTCTTGATAAGTCTTAATACGGTTAGCTTCAGGAAGAATAGTATAAATCGTAGGGTTGTAAGCAAATCGTCCTTGCACCCGTTTGAATGCTTCTGAGATTATTGTGCTATGGTCAAATGCTAATGATTCAATAGTTTCCCCTTTATAAACAAGGTTAACATGGTTATCCAAAAAGTTAGCATCTACCCATACAGATTCTTCAGATGATGTTTCGTTTTCAATATCAATAGAATCATCATAAGGAATAAAGCAAAGATAAGAAACACTAATAATCCAACCACGTGGATCACGATTAAAATCTCCTAGAGTCATTAATTGCTCAACACGATTTTTAGATAAACTAACTCCAGTTTCATTTTTTAACTTACGAACGACAGCATCTTCTAAATTCTCGTATTTCTGTACAAAACCACCAGGCAATGCATACATTCCTTGATAAGGGTGTTCAGTCCTTTTGATTAACAACAACTGCAATTGTTCATTACGCCACCTAAATGCTACTGCATCTGTTGCGACAGATGGTTTTTCAAAAATAGAATCATCATATGTTTCTAAAAATGCTTTTTCCTGTTCTTTCATATGTATAATTCCTCCTTTCAATTACTATTATATTTATATATAACTAGAAATAAATTATTGGAATCAAAACAAAACACCTTTTGCAAAAAGCAATAAAGCGAATTGAGCACGAGCTGTGAGATTTTTAGCTGTAGTTGCTAATTGAAAGGCTTCACGCTTATCTACCCAACGGTATTGAATTAACTCCCCTTCTCCTAGATCTACCTCTTTTTTCAATGAATCATCAATCTTCATAAAGAATGGTACGACTCGTTCATCAGTCATTCCTACAGAAGAATATGTAGAAGGTAATTCAATACAATTAAGTGTTTTATAATATCCTGTTTCTTCTTCTAGTTCACGGATTGCTACTACACGAGGAACTTCTCCATCATCAATCAACCCTTCAGGTGTTGAAATTGTCCACTCATTAGCAGGATATCTAAATTCTTCTGTGATAAGAAACTTGTCTTCATCCTTGTTAGTTGCAAATATAGCAACGGCAACAGGTTCGTTCTTTAACTGATTAGGGTTGTAATCTGGTGAACGTGAAACAATAATATAAGACTTCAAATTACCATTAACATCATAAATCGATTCATAAAGTGATAAAAAAGAAGTTTTAGCAATCAATTTTGTTTGAATGTGTGTTGGAGTAGTTTCTGTCATATTTCCATTTTTATCCTTTCCTATCAGTTCTGTTTTGATAGATTGTTAATAAACACCATGACCTGCTTCATATAATTTTTGATTTTCTTCCAGTTGTTTACGAAGCTCCTCTGCTTGCTCATTCGTTAAGTCGGTTTTATTATCTCTTGTGTCAAGCTTATGATTATTACATTCCTGTTTCTTAGGATGACTATTTTGTTCAGATACTTCTTTTCTAGCTTGTTCTACATAATAATTATAGGTATCATAGGTAGAACTTTCTTGTCGTGATGCAATCTCCTTTTGTACTGCAAAAGACACTGTTTCAGACAAGCTCTTAAAACCAAAATAATTTTTTAAAGCAACTAGATGAACATATTCATCTTGCGTCAACGTCATTTGTACTTTACGTTTCATCTTTTTTACTCCTTTGTTAAAGAAAGTCGTATACGAATCGAATTTCAGAATAGCCTGCACCCAACTTTTCAATCTGTGCAATCATATTTGTTAGACTTTCTTTCTGTGAACCAACCGTTTTTAAATGTTTTTCGTAGTCTTTCAATGCTTCTAGTTCAACTGCATATAGTGAAATTGAATTAGATAAATAAAAGAAAATATCTTTGGTTAATTTAGTAGCTTTCTCTGTATCTTCCTTAACGTTTAAGGTAGATAACCCCTTGATTTTTTCTCCACTTGTATCTTGTAGTAACTGATGCAATTTTTCATCACGAACTACCTCAAGCATTTCAGGGAGAGGCTTGCCAAACAAATATTCTGCTTCTTTGGGATAACCATATCCATCATAATCAACCTGACTAAAATCTGTTAAAGGAGAGATGTTTTTCCATACCCCTTCTACTTCGTCAAATCCTTCCACATAACCATATAAATCTACTCCCATTATTTCAACCTCTTTTCTTATTTTATGTTTTTACTTTTCGATTTTATATCCAAATTGGTGCATATTTACAAGGGTAACGATAGCTTTGTTATCGTAACTATGAGACATCCATCTTTTGAAATCATTCCATGGTGCATCATCCCAATTAACAAGATATTCCCAAATTGACTCGTCTAGATTTTCTTTGTTTTCCTCATACCAGTCAGCTACAAATTGTGGCACGATTGGCTTTTTTTGTCCATTCATAACATTACTTTCTTCAATTATCTTCTGTTACACTAGTTAACCATTTATCAATAGCATTAATCGCCTTTAAATATGTTTTAAACGTTTTTGTTTCTTCTTCGTCGTAAGGATTAAAAAACTCAACTTCATATTCATTAGAAGTAGTACGTTGAATAACAAAAGTATAATTGTCATTATCACTAGGTGTAAATGCTATACCATCCATATCATAACATGGTTCTAGTTTCCATTTATCAAATAATTTTTCCAATGCATTTAGTGTGCGCTTATCTGGTGCGCTTAAAAAGACTGGTCCATAATCTCCGTTTCTTGTGGTATAAAATGGGTCTTCCTGTTCTACTAGAACGGTAATAGCATCAAACAACATATTTGCAAAACTATCAAATGCTAACAAAAGCATAGCTGTCTGCACATAACTTGCTACATTTTTGAATGTAAACCATTTTGTTTCAGCACTATGAGATGAAAACCAATTATATCCATCTGGAGTTCCATTTTCATCGTTTACATCATCAATGCCAACAGCAATAACTTTTATTGATTCACCATTTGTTTCTGAAATGGTAGTAGGAAATTCTAAAAATTCTGTAATACATGTATAGCCTGTTCTTTTAATAATTTCAGAAACAGCAACTTCGTAAGCAGGTTTGTCTTCTGTTGTTTTTACTGTAGGTATTGATACTGTACCATCTTCATTTTCTTTTAAGAGAAGATAGTTTCCTCCAGCAGCTAGAGGAATGATAACGAGTGTTGTAGATTTAGATGTGGACATGATTACATACTCCTTCTTTCTTTTTTTTTTAATAAATATTT